>Ga0214543_1000527_pt1 | contig 65309 bp, 25 predicted proteins | sample CNSS2metaG_FD_160094 | JGI IMG/M metagenome (GOLD analysis project Ga0214543, IMG submission 160094) | Root nodule microbial communities from cowpea collected in UCLA plant growth center, Los Angeles, California, USA - CNSS2 | ecosystem: Host-associated > Plants > Roots > Nodule | place: USA...
AATTGGATTCTTTTCTGAAATTTCGAAAACTGCTTGGAGTGTGCGAAATTCCAACTTTAAACAAAGTGCATGGGTGCAATTAGTTTAAGGGAGGGTTTGTTGAAATATATTTGTTGAGTCTGTTACGTTGAGTTTGTTACGTTGAGTCTGTTACGGGATTTATTTTTATATTCTATTATTTTGTTTGTGTCAATTACAATTGTATTTCTGTTGTTATTTAAAGGCTTGGCTGCCATTCAATAAAATATTCATTCATCAATTTGTTTAGATATACTATATTAGTTAACAAATCTAACCTATCTACTAACATTTATAAGGAAAAATATTTTAACAACGTTTTTTATAAACTAAAATCACTTTATGTAGAAATGATGTTGTGAAAGTTTTTCATATTTAGTTTCTTTAAAAAGATAACTTTTAATTTATGCATAAATTATGATTCTATGTTTTTATCATTTCAACTTAGATTTTATGGGTAGAAGGGGATATTGGTCAAGAACTCTTGATTCTAACTTATGACTCGGCTTAGCAAAAAAAATGATTCTTTTTAATCAAATGTCAGAAGACATAAACCCTGCACAAGATTGGTAAAAAAATGGTACAATTGATGCTAATAGAATGTTGTCAAATCTTTTGTTTGAATGACAAGATAGGCCTGTTTTAAAGCTAGTGAAAATAATGACTTCTGCTAAGGTTAATTCACTATATCCTCACTATATTTGTAGCCGGATTCCACTCTTGGTTCTAGAGAAAAATTTTGCAAAGCCATTTCTACTCCTCTCAGAACTGACATGATTTGGCATAGCTGGTGATGATGTTGATGAAGATGATGAAAGTGGTGAGGTCTCCTCATTTTTGTTCAAGGGTGAACAAGAGCTACCATCAGCCAACCTTGAAGAAATGGAATCTCTTTTAGGTGAAAATGTGCCATTGGAATGCAACTTCCACATCTCCCCACCAGCCTGAGCAATGAGTGATGGACTTGCAGGAATGCTTGCAGTGTCAATAAGGAAATCTTCTAGTGTAGCCAGGGATTTCAACTGATTTCCCAAAGATGCTATTGTTTTCTGGCACTCAGCAAGCTTTCCTGCAGCCAGTGCTAGGTCCTCCTGGCATAGACAAGACCACATCCATCACATGAATTGGAGAAAGTATATATATAACCAATTCCTTGGACAAAAGTTAAATACATTTCTATGTAGGATCTTTTAGTTATTTCTCCTTTTCGAATTGAAGTTTTACCTCAATATCTTTGTTGGACAAACACACCAAAAGCCTGTGGGACTGTCTAAATTTTGTCCTTCCTAGTTTGTAAAAAGATGAATGATAAAACATTTAATATAGATGTTAATGATGACCAACCTGCTTAATCTTCTTTTCTCCATATGAGCTAGCAGTTGACCTGAGCAATTCATCCTCCAATTTCCTACACTTCATTGCAATTTCTTTTGAAGTAGTCCTCTCCTTATGAACCTCTTCTTCTAACAAATCAACCTTTGCAGATTTGCTTTCTAGCTTCTCCTCCAAGTCCTTACACCTCAATGAAATTTTATCTGACACAGTCCTCTCTTTATCAACTTCTGCTTCTAATAACTCAACCTTTGCAGATTTGTTCTCTACCACTTCCTCCAGGTCCTTACACTTTTTCGCAATTTTATCAGACACATCCTTCTGCTTAGCAACTTCTGCTTCTAATACGTCAACCTTTGCAGATTTGCTGTCTAGCACTTGCTCCATGCCCTTCAACTTTTTTGCAATTTTATCTGACTCCTCCCTTTCCTTACCAACCTCTGCTTCTAACAAGTCAACCTTGTCGGATTTATTTTCTAGCTCTTTCTCTAGGTCCTTGCATTTCATGGCAATTTTATTTGACACAGCCTTCTTCTTATCAAGCTCTGCTTCTAATGTGTTAACCTCTGCAGATTTTCTTTCTAACTCTTCCTCCAAGTCCCTAAACTTCATTGCAATCTCACCGGAGACAGCCCTCTCCTTATCAACCTCAGATTCTAAGAATTCAACCTTCACAGATAATGTTTGAGCCTCAGTCACTATGTCCAGTAGGTGATCTTCTACCCTTTGCTTTGAGTTGTAGGCATTTTCTAGCTCTCTTTGCAACTCCTCCAATTTCTCTCCTGCTTCCTTCAACTGAAGTTGTGACTCCTCAATAATTTCTTCACTTTTCATCAAAGCTATCTGTAGTTCAGCTTTATCAGCTTCCACCTTCTCTAATTTCTCTTTCAACTCATCAATGTGCTCAATCATGATCTCAAAGTCTACGCTGAGAGAGCTTTCTTTGTTTATGGATTGATTGATAACAACTGACTCTTGGACCAAGCTTTCCTTCTTAGTTTCAGGCAATGCAACAAGTCGTTCCATTTCAAGAAAATCGTCCATCAGATCAAGTTTAACAGAACAGGATGGAGTTTGTCTGCACTTTTCATTCTTGAACTGATCAAGCTCAGCAATTAGTGCAGACGCCCACGAGTCAGAACAACTAGGCTCAAACCTGTTTGGTTCTGAGCCATTCATCTTGTGACCTTCAATTTCCACTGCAGTATGCCGCTCTGCACTGTCTGATTGACTATCTGTTAGAGATTCAACACTGAATGAGGACTGAACAATGGATTTATGATCATTAACTAATGAAGCTTTAGAAGCCACACTCCTCAATCTCCGGCATTCAGCTTCAAGCTTGGCTACTTTCTTGATGCTTTCCAAATGCTGCTTGCTAGCTGTCTCAGCAGCTTGAGTGCTTAGATCCCTCTCAATTGTCCTGATTTCCAGCTCTTCTGATTGAACAAAAATCTCATGCTTGAGAGTCATGTTCTCTTTCTCCAAATATTCTACCTTTCTATACATATCAAAGTCAATTGAAGACCTGGCCTCTGAAGCATCTAATTTTTTTTGAAGCTCGGTGAGTTTGCTCTCAAGTTTAATTTTGGCTGATTCCAATTCCTGTGTCTTTTTTGCAACAGCATCATAAATACTCTCTTCCTGCTCTTCTATCGTCTGGCTTAGCTGCCTAACACACTCCTTAAGTGCTCCATCTAGATGAGTGACTCGATCTTCCAAAAATGAATTCCTGAGAATGGCTGTGTCAAGTTGCTTCTTCAAAACTGCCACTTCTTTTTCAGCCTTTTCCCAGCCTAAATTAATGAAAATGTGGTCCAATTAGTAGACAACCCAAAAGTGGGAGAAAGAGAAAAAGAAGGAAAATACATATACCAAAGAATCATACCCGGAGATAATTATCATGCCAATGTCAGCATGTAAACGTTCTGATAGATCACATGTAAGCCTCTTGATCTAAAGTACTATTGAGATGATTCAGATGCAATTAACTTTCAATTTCTATAAACCCTACCTAATAAGGAACTTACGGGTGGTTTACTTGTTCAACATTCAGATGATGTATTGTTTTGTAAGCACAAGCCGGACAAGATCAATGCATATTGAAGACGGTATGTATAATCAAGAACTAAGGTATATAACCAACAGTGTTTTTGTGAAAAATTACAGGAAGAAACAGAGGAATGTACCTGCAATAGCTTCTTCAGCAACTTTGGCATAGTCTTCTTTGGCGTTGACATTCACTAGGGCAGCAGATAGCTTCTCCGACATGTTCCTCAACCCATCATTTAGAACATCTTCCTTTACATCTTTTATGTTTTCATTTTCTCCATTTTCGTCTTTCTCTGATGAATCATCACTTGCAATGCCAGTAGCTGGTACAGTTTTAGAGGTGACTTCTTCAGGCAATTGTTCATTGATAAATGAACAATAGTCAACTGCTTCGGCATAGACAGTAGCTTTTGATGTGACATCAGGTGAATGATTGCTTCTACTAGGAGATTCCTTCAGTGCCTCCTAATTTAAAGTGTCAAAAGATACAAAAGTACTAGACTCGTCAGAAAAGAAAGTATGAAATTGATGGTAAACTTCATTCAGACATGGACATTATGCTAAAACTACCGGGATCAGAAGCCAATTTCCAGGAGAAGGCACAAAAAATATGATATCAAATACATTCTCGAATGCACTAAACATCTACCAAATTGGATTCCTTTTTGGAACAGATGCTAAGTACAGGCTGTAAAAAAATGTGAACTTAATTTTGTAATACTACATAAAACTTGAATAATCAATGAGTTATGTATAAACAGAACCAGAAATCTAATTATTTTTTAACATTGGAGACAGACCAAAAGGACGGACAGCTTGATTCTGCCCTAAGAATCTAGGGTGAATAATTAGTTGAGGAACCTACTTTTATTAAAAGAACCTGTCAACTCAAGATGACATTTTCAGTCTTTTGTCACAATTTCCAAAAGTTATATCAACAACACAAGATTAAAAATGAAGCGTATGAAGCATAAATATTTATATTTAGTGATTATAAGAACAATTCTTGTATGTATATTCGTCTCAGCGGAACATCAGAAGAGAAGAAAGAGCTCAACCAGAGGAACAATCTTAGCTTGACACTAAGACTGTGTTTGTATTGATGGATTGTACTGTTAATGCTGGTATGCAAGTGTGGATGTGCAAGTGCAAGTGAATAACAAACTTCGTACAAGTAAGGAATCTTCTGGTTCATCACCAAAAAGGGGAGTAAAATTCTAATTCAAATCTTCTGAATAGTGTCTGTGAGATGATAAAGTGAATCCAAATATTTTGAGACGAAACCAAATGCTAAAGGCGTATCAGATTAGGTACCCCATTTGGATACTATTCCAGATTGTTCATCATACCTGTTCATCTGAATACCTCCCGGAATGAGAAGAAACAGATCCTGAACTTTCAGTTTCATCAGGGCTCTTCTCAGAAGACTTCCTCTTCCAAAGCCATCTCTTCTTATCCATCATTGGGTCTAACAATCCAATATTAGCTTCAAAAATGCAGCGCATTCATCTGCACAAATAACCTAAATTTTCAGAACCTGGTTCAAAACCCACCTAAAATCAAGTTCAAATTGACAATTTTGTGATGAAGAAAAAACATGAACAAAGATGCTCCAACGGGCAAACATTCAGAAAGCAGAAACCCAGAAAAGAAGCTTCCAATTTGATAAGTAACAAATTTAAAAAAAAAAAAAAAATAAAAAAAAAAAAAAAAAAAAAGAGATAAGAGAAAAAACTCTGCTTAATATTCTCCTCGAAGTTGCCCATAAACACAAAACCCAAACTAAAAGATGAAATCTTTTAGCTCCAATCATAAGCTAAGTCCCACAAAATTCTAGGAACATCTTTGAGACTCATTTTTCCCCGACACTATTGAAATTTAAAATCCAACAACTACAGAACATTCTGCAGCACATTTACTAACCCGTGATGATAAAACAGTAGCCGGAAGCACAAAACCGGTTAAAAGACATATATAACCCAATTCATAGACGGAAAAAAAATAAAAACCCAGAAATATAAACTACCCGTTTCAGCCATTGAACTAAAAATGCCTCAAACAGTCCCAAAAGTCACTGAAAGAAAATAATTTAAAAATAAAAAAGACTTCAAGCAAGAAAAAAACAAAATAGATCAAATACCTTTGACCAGAAAGGCCAAGTGAACCAACCCAACAATAAATGGAGGCAAAAGAATGGCTGAGAGTTGAGAGTGGGGATTAAAAAGTGAAGAAGCAAGGAACAAAGGCGTTAAATGAAACCAATAAGAAAGTTTAGTATCAATAAAGAAAAAGGTAGGCTAAAACTCTGTAGGGTATCAGTAACAGTAAACGTTAACAATTTGTCATAGCTACCACTGTGGGGGAAGTAACAGGTAATGAATGGAGGTCCTTCTTCTTGTTTTATTATTACTTACCTTTTACGTTTATCTTGGAATATTAAAGTTTGAGGGCCACGTGATTGTAAATGCGTCAGAGCTGTGAAATTCAAAGGTGGGTGTGTACTAGTGAGTGGGGGAGTGTGACACTGTGTGTGTTTGTGTGTTAGACCACAAACAACTTTTTCAGCTTTCTAAGGAAAAGGTCTTTTGTTTCATTTTTAATGTACTACTACTGATTTGAACTTGAGTTGTTCTTGTTCCCGCCCATGCACCATTACTGATACACTCTTCACTTAATCCATGTTTAAGGTTTTTGTTTCATATATTAAGAAAAATAACTACTTTAACACAAAGGATTTTTTAGTGACCCATTATTCTCACTCTTTTTTCCAATTGATTCTAATATTTTTTATTTTATCGTTGAATTTAAATATAAACAAAACTGTATATATGGTAAATTTAAACATAAATAATCCCATTTTCTTTAATGATATTATTCTCCAAAAACTACGGCGTTTCTATCTAATGACAGTGAGAGATGATAATAGTAGTAATTTAGAAAGAAATGTAATTTTTAACTGAAATTAGTGAAATTAAACGATGTACACCGCAATTTTTATTTATTTTTATTTAGGTTTAATTACACAAGAAGGTTCCATTTTTGTTAACAAATCTTAATTGAGTTTCCAATTTCTAAGTTGTCTTTATGAATCCGATTGTTTGAAAATTACGTTACAGGTTTTTTTCTAGAAAAGTTTAAAGAAATATTTAAAAAAAACAATAAATAAGCTAAAATGTGGTCGTGTCTTAATTTCACATGTGATCGTTGTATTTTTAAAAAGTAAAAGAAAATAAACACAAAAGAATCAAATACTAACATATAATATAGAGTTAACATTATCAATGCTACACTTCCAGACATGGTCAAATTAAAACACATTTTAAAAAGAAAAACGATAGGATGACACATTTATTTTACCACTTTACGTGATATGAGTAGTGGCATTTTTCTTTTAAATTTTAATTTAGTTTTAAATTGTCCACGTTAGCACTTGAGAATGAAATCCCATTCCGCGTGTGGGCACCAATACTACTCAAATATTTGCCTTCTCGTTCCCTCTTTTCCAACCCCATCTCCGAACTACAAAATCCCATTTTGCAATACCATATTTGAACTTTCAATCCCATTTTCGAAACCATTCTCTCATTCTTAAACTCCGATCTAGAAACCCATTCTCGTGTCATTGCCAAACCCCATTGTCGTGCCATTCTCTTACCCCAAACCATGCAAACATAACTCTTCCCTTGTAGCCTGAAAAATTGCCATTGTCGAATCCTAGAAGCTGCCATTAAAGAACCCAAACCCCATTCCTTTCCACCCATGAAAGCTTTCAGCGATTGTGCGATTTTGGGGAGGTTTTAATTTGGTTTTCCTTCACCATTTGTTGATGGCCCCTCCATATTTGTATGAAGTATTTTTGCATGGTTCTCGCTTGGCATTGGGGGTTCTCGTACTCATCTTCATCCATTAAGTAACATAGAAGTTAAATTTTGAGAATTACCTTGCACATATATTTAATTTAAAAGTAGTGGGATGGGTGTGTTATTGGTCTGCACAGGCTAGCGTACAACAAGTATGGAGGGAATTGTGTTTCTAGCAGCACTTTCCCAATCTGTGATTTTATTATCTACTTGTAAGTTACAAATTAATTAGTCTTGGGTTGCAAGTTAAATTTAAGAATGGGCTAGGAAAGTTTTTACACAAATGCATTTACATTTTAACGGAATCTCTACCGAGGAAGAAGATGAATACGAGAACCCCCAATGTTATGCAAGAACCACGCAAAAATACTTCACACAAATATGGAGGGGTTGTCAACAAAAGGTGAGGGGAAACTAAATTAAAACCTCCCCAAACACGCACAATCATTAGAATCGTTCGTGGGTGCAAAGGAATGGGGTTGGGATTCTTCAATGGCAGCTTTCGGTGTTCGACAATGACAATTTTTCAGACTACAAAGGAAGGGTTTTGTTTGCGTGGTTTAGGGTAAGAGAATGGCACGAGAATAGGGTTCGATAATAGCAACAAAATATGGTTCAAGAACAAGAGAATGGTTTCAAAAATGAGATTCGAGAGTTCAAAAATAAGATTGAAATATGGGTTTCGTAGTTCAAAAATGGGATTGGAAAAGAGGGGGAACGAGAATGCAATTTTAGTGTCGAAACGCAGAATCGAATTTCATTCTCATGTGCCAGTGTGGACAATTTTTAAAACTAAATTGAAAATTAAAATAAAAATGTTATTGCTCATGCCAAGTATGGTGATTAAAAAAGTGGTAAAATAAAGATGTCAACCTATCATTTTCCTTTTAAATTTAAAAAGTAAGACCTAGTAGAAATAACTTAAATTCTGAACATCTAATTAAAATTTTGAAACAAAAATAAGAACATTTCTACTATCTACTATAAATATAAGAAAACAAAGTACCGTGGACAATACCAATTTATCCCTACTTAAAATTTTAACACATACATATTTTTAGTTATTTGGTCATTTTGCATCCTATACTACGCAATTTACTGAAACGTCCTTTCTACTTTTCTGAATATACAAAAATGCCACTCATAAATAACCTTACTATCATCCACTATCTACGAAAATACCATTACCAATATTTACGAAAATGCCACTATGATTATATTATTATTATTATTAGATTATTCTTATTATTTTATTATTAGCGTAAACACAGGCGCGATAACGTCTGTATGTATGCATTTTTTAAATATGCATGTTATTATATTAGTACAAGATAATATTATAATGTTATTAAGTTAATATATAAATTAAAATTATATTTATTAAAAATGAAGTAAAATATATGATAACAAATGAAAGAATAATCATTAATAAATAAAGACGAAGAGAAGAAGCAGAGATATCCGATTTTATAAAAATCTTGTAAAAGTAACGGTCAATTTTTAAAAATTTAATAAATTATTATATTTAAAGGGTAAAATGGATATTTTGAAATGTGGACAAAAAAGGGAAATCCCCTTTATATATTGTTATAGATTATTATTATTATTTTTACTTCAATATTTTTTGTATTATTGTTATTTTTTCCATTATTTATTATTATTATTAACATTATTTTTACAATTAATGTTATTGTTATTGTTATTTTGTCTATTATTTTTATTATTACTAGAATCGTTAATACTAATATTATTTTCATAATTTTCATAATTATCATATTATAATATTTTTATTTTATTTGTCACATTAATTTTTATTATTACTAATATTTTATTGTGAATATTATTATATTTATTATTGTAATTATAAATATTCTTTATTTATGATTTTGTATTATCATTATTTCTTTTATCACCGGATAATAATAATAATAATAATATTATTATTATTATTATTATTATTATTATTATTATTATTATTATTATTATTATTATTATTATTAGTATAGATAAACAGATATTTTAGTTTTATTTACTTCATATTTTTTTATTTATTTAGTGGTTGATTTATCTTTAAATATTTTTTCTAAAACATAGTTACTAAAATTAGTAAATTAATAAAATTGAAAAAATATTATTTTATTATATACTGTATTTATAATGGTTATTATTATTATATTTCTATAAACGTATTATTATTTCTATTATAAATATTATTATTATATTACTATATAATAATAATAATAATTTTTTATTATTATTAGTTTTATCAATATGAAATATTATTATTATTACTATTGGTATTAATATTTTTATCATTATGAGATATTATTATAGTGATAGTATTATTACTATTATTATTATTATAATAATAATTATTATTATTATTATTATTAAACACACATTTTACTTTTGTTTATTATGAGAGCATATCTCAATTACTTATAATTTATTATTTATTGTGTTGTTTATTTATCTATACATTTACATTTGGGTATTATTTGAATTCAAATATGTAGTTACAAAAGTAGTAAAATAATAAAATTTAAAAATTTTATTTATCTTTAAATCTTTAAACTTAAAAAGTAGTTACTCAAATTAGTAAATTAATAAAAAAATATTTTTTTATTGTGATAATTATATTGCATTTAATAATAATAATTATTATAATACTATAATGATATTATTATTATTGTTGTTATTGTTGTTATTATTATTACTACGGGATATTATTATAGTGATATTATTATAGTGATATTATTATAATTATTATTGCTATTGTTATTATTATTATTATTATTAAACACACATTTTACTTTTGTTTATTATGATTACTTTGCAATTTTTTTATTTATTGTGTTGTTTTTTTAATGTATACATTTGAGTATTATTTGAATTCAAATAAATAGTTACAAAAGTAGTAAGATAATAAAATGGATAAGAATTTTTTTATTATAAAAAATTATTTAAATTTTTAAAAAAATTAATAGAATAAAAATATAAAACAAAGAGGACACTAAAGATGTGTATATCTTTACACATATGTTGTTGTTGTATTATTATTATTATTTTTTTATTACTGGATATTGTTATATTATAATAATAATAATAATAATAATAATAAATTATTATTATTATTATTATTATTATTATTATTATTATTATATTGAGATACAAATCTTACTTTTATTTAATAGGGGATCATATCTTAATTACCTGTATTTTTTATTTGTCTTGTTATTGATTTATTTTTAAATTTTTGAACTCAAAAAGTAGTTACTAAAATTAGTAAATTAAAATAACCAAAAAATAATATTTTTATAATGATAATTATATAGCATTTATAATAATAATTATTATTATATTACTATAATGGTATTTATTATTAATATATTACTACATGATATTATTATAGTGATATAATAATAATAATAATAATAATTATTATTATTATTATAATAGTTAGACACACATTTTGTTTTTATTTATTACAGAAGTATATCTCAATTATTTACACTTTTTATTTATTTTATTATTGATTTATCTTAACATCAAAATAATTATTTAAAATAAAAATTAATTACTAAAATTAGTAAAATGATAAAACTGAAAAGTAACTTTTTTTTTTATAAAAATAATTATTTTAATTTAAAAATAATAATAAGAAGATAAATTTAAAAAATTAAAGAGGACACCAAAAATATGTATTTTTTTATATATAGTTATAAATTATCGTTGTTAATGTTAGTTTTAGTATTAATATTAATATTAATAATGTTAACATAATATCGATAATGTTGTTATTATTATAAGTATTTTTTTAATTATACAAAATGTTATTGTACTACATAATTTTATTATATAAATTTTAATCTTTTAAAATTTATAATTATAATTATTTATAGGATTAAGTAGTCATTTGGTCCTAGTTTTGGTCGACTTTTTTCACTTTGGTCCTACTTTTGAAATTGTTTTCAATTTGGTCATACTTTTCGTTATATTTTTTCAATCAACTCCTTTTCGTTAACTCCGTCTAAATCGTTAACGAATGTGAACAGTAACTGCCACGTGTCATTTTGTGATTTTTTTTATTTTTTTTTATTTTTTTTAATTTTTTAAAATGTACACGTGTCAAGCTCATATTAGGCCACGTGTCATTATTGATTTTTTATTTTAATTTTTTAATTTTTTAATTTTTTTTAATTTAATTTTTTTAATTAAAAAAATTCACGTGTCAAGCTAATATCATGCCACGTGTCAGAATCAGATTTTTATATTCAATTTGGTCATAATATTCGTTATTTGTTTTCAATTTGGTCATATTTTTTTTTAATTTAGTATTTTTGTTCCTCTCCAAAGACAAAATATAATTTGTATATAAATGTGGCTTAAGTGCAGTTATATGAATATTCTTATTAAAATACATATTTTTATTAAATATTTTTAATTTAAAATTAGAGTTGGTTTAAAATTAAATATTTTTAACCTCTTAAAATTTTAAAGGTTAACTCCCTTGGTCCATGTTTTTGTTGAAAAATCTCAAATAGGTCCTAAGATTTTTTTTAGTCTCAATTAGGTCCATATTTTTGAAGATGTGTAACAATTAGACCCATTTCGTTAGTATGGTGTTAACGGTGTTAAGGATGTGCCACGTGTCAGCTCCACATTTTTTTGAAATTTTTTGAATTTTTTTTGAATTTTTTAATTTTTTTTGAAAATTATTCATGCCACATGTCATGTCAATATTGTGCCACGTGTCAAGTCAGTAAGGTGACACATATCAAATCATTGTTTCAATCTCAATTTGGTCCATATATTTGTTATTTTTATTGCATTTCAGTCCATTTTTTTAATTTTTTTAATATATTTATTTTAACTTTTTACAAAATTGTTTTAAAAATTTATATTTAAATTTATAAAATTGTTATTTTTAAACCAACTCTAACATTTGTATATAAATTTTTTAAAACAATTTTGTAACAAGTTAAAATAAATATTTTAAAATTTTAAAACAAAATATAAAATAACTTAATATTATTAAAATGTTTAATAAAAATATCATTATAAAATTTATATAAAAGTTAAATTTGATCTCAATTTGGAAAGGATGAAATTGAAAATTGAAAAAAGAATGGACTGAAATATAATTAAAATAACAAATATATGGACTAAATTGATATTCAAACAATGACTTGACACGTGTCACCTTACTGACTTGACACGTGACACAATATTAATGTGACACGTGACAAGAATAATTTTCAAAAAAAAATTAAAAAAAAAAATGAGAAGTTGACACGTGACCTATCCTTAACACCGTTAACACATTTTCAAAAATATGGACCTAATTGAGACTAAAAAAAATCTTAGGACCTATTTGAGATTTTTCAACAAAAACATGGACCAAGGGAGTATTTTAACCAATTTTAAATTAATGGTGTTATTGCTTTTTTTCGTTTTAATTTTAAACTAACGTTAATTCTAAATTAAAAATATTTAACAAAAATATGCATTTTAATATATACAAATTAAATTTTGTCTCATGGAAAGGAACAAAAATGTTTAATTTAAAAAAAAAATAGGACCAAATTGAAAATAATTAACGAATATTGGGACCAAATTGAATATAAAAAACTGACTATGACACGTGGCATGATATTAGCTTGACACGTGGATTGTTTTTAAAATTAAAAAAATTAAATTAAAAAAAAAATAAAAAAATAAAAAAAATAAAAAATCACAAAAATGACACGTAGCATGACATGTGTACATTTTTTTAAAATAAAAAAATAAAAAATATTAAAAAAATATTTAAAAAAATAAAAAAAACACAAAATGACACGTGGCGGTTACTGTTCATCTCCGTTAACTATTTTAACGGTGTTAGCAAAAAGGACTTGATTTTAAAAATATAATGAAAAGTAGGACCAAATTGAAAACCATTTCAAAAGTAGGACCAAAGTGAAAAAAGTCGACCAAAACTATGACCAAATGACTATTTAAGCCTTATTTATAATATTATTATTAATGTTTTTAATTATTAAATATATAATTTTTAAATTAATTTAAATAAATATTATATTATTATTTTATATAAAACAGAAGAAAAAAAGAACCGTGCGTATTAAGATTTAAAGCAAATAGTTAATTAGGATTTCTAATAATTAATAATCTACGGGGTGTTGGCAACTATTTGACGCATCACTTGGCTGGCTCACATTACGCTTCCTGAAAATTCAATCGTCTTGTCCCGTAGGTGATGGACTACGATTTCAGGACCGGACCTCCACTCTACAACTCTTCTTCTTCTCCATCCTCCCACCAAATGTACCCTAAGATCGCCCCTCACGGCCACGCCGCCGCACGCCCCTCCCACCCGCACCACTCTTCTCCTCCTTCCTCTTCTCGTAAGTTACAACTCTCTCCCATCTTTCAATATTTTCAATCAGAGAAATAAGGGAGTTTATTGCATGCATTGAATACGCAAATTCATTCTATTGATTGGTTGTGTTGACTTTTTCTGTTTTTGAATCTGCAGCGGGATTGGGTATTAGAGTTTTCATAAAGCCAGAATATAGGATCACTCCGCCGGTGAGTTTTGCTGAAATTGAGATTCGGATATGAAACGTTTGCTGAGATTAAGTTGTTAAATTTAAGATTCGGTGTGTTGGTTAATTATTTTTGGTGAAAAATAATGTGATTTTTTTATCGAATGTCCTGATGGGGGCTTTTAATAGATAACCTACTGTTCTCCGGAAAAGATGCTTTTCAAAACATACCTATAACTGAAAATTGTATAACCTTGACTTTTTAATATTGGGTCCTCGATGCTTGTGCGTGAACACCAATCATTCTGCATTTGAGTGCCATTTTTAATTGGGATGTTTCCTCTGCTATGCGCATTTAGACCTTGTTTTTGTCATGATTGCCCCGTTTGGACGCTTTCTTCCTTGTGATACGCTAGAAAGTGAAGTTTTTTTTCCACTCCTTTTGCTTTGTCGTATTAATATTATTTCCTTAGTTAATTGGATCCTTATGCTGCAATTCCTATTAACACTAGCTGCTGTGGGAGGTTAATCTGTTCAGATTTTTCATTTTTCCCTATCTGGAATCTCGATGGCTGGGTTGCTGAACTTGTCTCGTCTTTGGTTGTCTAATTTTTGTTTGTTGCTTTGCTTTGAAATGTTTAAGAATTTTTGGAAGATTGGCTTATGAGATGGCTATTGTAAGATTTATTATGGCGGATGGCAGTTAGCAAGAGCAATTGATTCTATGTTATTTATATCATGGTTGTCATAGTTGAGATTGTACTTAGGATCAGGAAGAGGTTAAAAGATTGTAAATTGCGGGATTGTAACATAGATTTTGATGTCTTACTAAACTTGTATAGATTCATATGTATGCAAATTAAATAACAAACAATATGAATACCTTCGAATCACACTGAATCACACTTTAAATACTCAATTAAATTGAATTTGATGTGAGTTCATCTTATAGCTTTTATAGTGCAAGGTGTTTATGTGATTAAGAAAGTCACAAGGAAGATCCCCATTGGACATGAAGATAATCCCATAGGCTATCTAAGTGTGAAAGTTCACTTCATAAGAGCTCACCGGAGATGAGAAAAGGGTTCAATTGAAACAAAAAAGCGAAGCAATAAAAGGAGACAAGTAAAGGGGATAGAATAGAAGGAGTTAGGGAGTGGGGAGGAGGCACACCATTTAGCAACCCAAGATGAGTGGTGGTTGTCACCACTTGAACTAAGGTTTAAGATAAGACTAAGAGCTAGAACACTCTAAAAGGGCAAGCTCCAAGGCTGAACACAAAGTGTATTTTTCTCAAAATATTCAAGCCTTTACAAGTGGTGGTGAGACTCCCTTATATAGGCATGGGTAGGGGACTTTTAAGCAATAAAACAGAGTATGTTTTTAGATGATAGGGCAACCTAGAGTGACTTAGGGAAGAATCCTTGCTCTCCAAGGACCATCTATCTAGAAGGTCAACAAGGTCTTCTCTCCTCTCCAAGTGCTGCCCAAGCCTTTGGGCCACGCGTCCAAGGCTTTTCTTTCCCAAACAAAGGTGCTCCTCATCAATCTAGGAGTGTCTAAGAGCAATCCTCATGTTGGACTAGGCTTCTCACCATCCAATCCTTCCAATGGTTAAAGATGGAAAAAGATTAACAATACCAACACCATGAGATAACAGCCTAGACTCATTAGTTAATGTAACCGTAGGTAAATTATCCGGTCTGGGGAGGATAAAGTAGAAAACAAATATTTGTTACCAATAATGTGATTTGTAGCACAGGAGTCGAGAACCTAAGGTCTAAAAGAAGAAGGTTGAGTTAGGCCAACAAAAGATATACATGTGTGTTCAACAAAAGCAGTGGAACTAGGGTTCTGATAATCCTCATACCAATGGAGAAATTCATTGAAAAAAGAAGCTTGGCCTGCTGTATCAAAAGAGGTAGCGAAAGAAGCCATGGAGAGAGAAAAACTCTAAAAAAGCCAAGGTTCTCCAATCAAGTCAGCAAGCACAGATCCTGAAAAAGGAGAAGGAGGCGACCTCGGCAGTTGATCACTGCTCAGATGATACGATCCTATCTAGGAAAAAGTACGATCATTTCTGAATTTTTTATTCCTCGCGTAGTATAAACAAAGAAAATCAGAAAAGAACCTCGAAAATAAAACAGAGATGGAAATGTTACAATCTAGCAAATTGATGAGTAAATGAAGATTCGTCACAATGATTTCAATCTTTGATAAGAACAAGTGTTCTATGTCAAGAAGCAAGAGTATTTTCTCTCAATGAATTCAAAATTCAAATATTAACTATCAAAAGCTTTAGGCTCTAGATACTATGTTAAGAAATGAACTTTAAGGCTAACTCAACCCCACAAAACCGACTTGTAAGGTCTGGTTTGCACCCACACATATACTGTAAATTGACCCCAGTGGTATGCGACAAAGAGGAAGAGATAGGGAGCAAAAGGAAATCTCAAAGGCAACCTATACAAAATACTGAAATGGAAAATCCCAAACACCCTAAAGTTAGAAAACTGAAAATTGTTATCTTGATCACTCTAAAGGTCTAGGAAGGAAGAAAGTAAGGGTGAAGGAAAATAGTTATTTTGTTGTTATAGCTTGTGTGTGTGTGTGTGAAATGGAAAATCCCAAACACTGTGTGTAACACTTTGTGTGTGTGTGTGTGTGAATATTCCAGATTTTTAGTGAGAGCATGCTATGGGGTGAATAGGTAAAGTGGAAAGATAGCTCTGATCGAAAGGAGTGTAAGAAGAGAAAATGGAGGTTGTTATGGTGGCAATGGAAGGAATTGCTTTATTGCAGTTTCAGTGGTGGGAAATATGCAATCCAAACCAATCTTGGACTAGTTTCAACAATGCACTCATCCAAAGGTTTCAACCAATCTTGATAGGAGATCCTTTTGAGTCGTTGGTGGCTCTTAACTAGGAGAAGTTTGTAAATGAATTCATCACTGAATTTGAAAGATTTGCTAGAGGTTATTCAGGGGTTGGATGAACAATATTTGATGAGAATTTTTCTAATGGACTATGGGAGGAGATCAGAGCATAATTGAAATTGTGTAAAACAAAAAATCTTTCGGAAATGATGAATAAAGCCCACGGTATTGAATGGAGGAATATAGCAGTAGCACTACACTACTGACTTTTGCCAGATCAACCGTAACCTAGTGAATAAAGATTATGTGACCTAGATACTTCACCTGTCCCAGTTGGCATATAACTGATGTCTCAGAATTTCAAGCCCCTTATTAATTGTTGCAAGTGTTCTTCCCATCCCTTGCTATAGACAAGAATGTCATAGAAAAAACACCAAGGCTTCTTTTCTCAGCAAGTCTCCGAATGGCATTATAAGATACTTATTGTTAAGATATCTTTAATATCTTATTTTCTGTTTCTATTGTTATTATTCTTCATATTTATTTTGGGCTTAGCCCATATTTTTTTTATTATAAATACAACATTTATGTGTATTTTCTACACAAGGAATATTAATCTCACCCTATTTTCTCTATATTCATCACTTATAATGACCTTCGTGAGTCCAAAACGCTGTCTTGTGTATGTATTCCTCCCTCATTCTAACCTGGTGATATCTTGATATTAAGTTCGGTTTGGAGAAATACCTTGCACCATGTAATTCATCAAAGCGTTCCTAAATAAGCGGTATGAGAAATTTGTCTGGAATAGTGGCCTTATTAAGGGCTCGATAGCTTACCTAAGCTTGGCACATATGTTCGTACAATCCAATCTGTCCATATATTTTCCATTGGTTATACTTTGTTCACCAATATCACCAGGCTGGAGAAAGCACTTTGGCTGGGACGTACATGCCGTACTACTAACAACACATGAATCAATTGATATAGATCCACACCACAAAACAAGGAACAAAAGAGAATAGGTGAATGAAATATAAGACAACTCAGATTTATTTGCAAAAGAAGAAAATACAACAAGATAACCCATCCTACTGCCCATATCTAGGCTCCTATAGAGTAACCAACAAGGTTCTCTATTCAACAAACTGCAAAAAACCACCCACTCGCTTCTCTCCACAGCTAATACTAAAAATAAGAAGACATTCCTCTTCTCTATCTCCTCTACCTAACTGCTCTTCTAATCAGACCACGTCATTATCCCAACTCTTCTTTTCTCATATACCCTTCCCCATCTTGAATTGTTCTTCATTTCAATGGCTAGAGGCTCACTAGGCCCATTTACTCTTTGGGCCCATCATATTACATGAGGATATTTCTGATCACACACACAGAAAACTTATTCTGCTTGTGTACAGACTCCCACAAGGCTCGTGAAATCGCAAAACGAGACAATTCAACTGTTTAATTTGTGATTTTAACTACATTGTTTATAAATTTTTTATACTTATTTGGCTAGCTGATAAGAACTTTTTCTATTACTTAAATTGCATTGTTTTTGTACTGTCCCTTGCCATGTATAAAAGGATGCAAGCTCCTATCAGTGGCTTGAGCAGATTTGACAGTTCTGGTTTTTCTAATGTTGTTATGTAGCCCCATTTGTTACCACATTCTGGAGATATTCAACGTAGCAACTTCCAGTTTGATTTTGGATTGGAGAGAAAAATCCTCTCTGAGACAAATAAGGAAAACCCAAATTGGAGCAAGTTTGGAAGGGAAAATATTCCAACTAAGGTTACGGAATCAGTCTCGCCAAAGGTAACTTCTTGATTTACAGTAAATTCCAATTTATGGTGTTGCAGTGCAAATGTAGCTTGTGTTAATTATGTGTTTCTCCAGAATTTACAGCATTATTATTTTCTAGTCCATGATGTTCGATTGTTGTTTCCAATTCTCAAGACATCTTTGGTTGTTTCCAATTCTCAAACATTAATTTCTTTACAGGTTTCTGTTTCAGATCCCATTGTGAGCAAATACATTGCCATGGGGCTCAACCGAGAGGCTGTTCCCATTGCTGTTGCAAATTATGGTGACAATCCAACCAAGGTATGTTCTTTATCCTTGTATTATCTGTGTATTTACTGTTAAAGAGGCAGCTCTGCTGAAAAATATAACCATAACGTATATCCAAATCTGAGTAATAAAATATGCCAGGTATCTTTTTCTCTGTTGATCATGCTTATCAAATAATTTTCTAAATTCTTTATGCTGAACTCAAGTGGTCTTGTTTTCTTTTTAGTAGAGGTTCTTCAAATATTTTCAGTAAACCTACTGATCTTATGTGAAATTGTGAGCTTTTCGTGTACAGTATTGATAAAAGTTGTCAATTAAATAGTTATAACTTACATGAACACTTAATACAACTTTGCTTATGTCTTGCTGATATGTTTGTCTTCTGTATCTGACCTCCCCTCCCAGTGTCACGATGGGGACAGTATATGCTTACTTTTATTTACAATTGTTAAATGCTCATGATGTGCTTTATCCTTCAATGGAAGAGATCTCTAAAAGTTTAGTTAGAGTAGACTATTAGTTTTGACCATATTCCATTGGGGCTTTTGTACTTGTCACTATTGGCTTTTCCTCTGGTTCAAATAAACTTAAACTATCATTCATATATGTAATTGAAGGAAAGCCCTTTCTGTGCAACAAGGGTTGTTTGGAGCATTTCCCTAAGTCCTTTGTTAGATATTTTGGACCTTATTTCTTACATTTCTCTATCGTTCTTTAGACTAACACTACCAGTCTTTTATTTTGCATTGCCACTAACTAGGACTAGCTGACAGAAGATGTATCGCAATATCTTTACTAATTTACACTGACATTTTGCGTTTTTCATTCGAAGATTCCGGAATTTGTCAACAGCTATACCCTTCTGCGTGAAATGGGATTTTCGTCAACCACCGTTGCTGAAGCCTTGGTTATGTATGATAATGATACTGACAAGGCATTATCTCATTTTCTTAACGCTTCATCATGAACACGAAGAAGTATACATATTTAGACATCATTTATTGGTAAATAATAGATTGTTGACTTTTTTTAAATGATAAATAATAGGAAAATTTAGTGATATATGTAAATTTATTGCCTATAAAGCTGCTCCTCTTTATTTAGTTGTGTGGGAGTTGTGGGATCTGAATAGTTTGTGTTTGTATGGAGAATATAAATAAAAACCTATGTACGTTTATTACATTTATCTTAGAAATGCAATGTCGTTTTTATTAAAAACTATTATTATCTATCTATAATCTATATCTATAATATTTATAATCTATAATATATACAATTGCAAGAAGCACAAAGAAAATTTTGCCACATCTCACAATCAGAAATTTTTCAAAAAAAGTTCAAAAAATTAAAATAAAATAAATTGTCACAAAAACAACAAAACACTTTCATAAAAACATTTCATTTTTCTCTCTCATTAAGTTTCTCAAACAAGTGTAGTCTTCTCTCAAATTAAATTTCCCAAATACATTTTTCAAACTTCTCTCTAAAAAAATTTAATATAATTTTATATTTTTTATCATTTTAATTTATTTTGTTAATACTTTTTTATAAGGAAGTAAAATAAAAATCATAAATATAGTTAAATTTGAATAATTAATTTGAAAAACCGACTAAAAATGTTTAGTAATTGATTTAATGTTATTTAGTCTAAATTAATAATATGATTTTACATATTTAAATCATTTCATATAACAATTGAAAAAAGTTCCAACAAAAAATAAGCAATTTACTAATCTATAATATTGAGGAGCACAAATTGAAGTTTTTGTCCTATTTCACAATTAGAAAATTTTGAAAAATTTTGAAAATGAAAAAAAAACTTTGTAAGATAAAAAATGATAATAATTAAGAATTTGGTTTATTGATTTTATATTATTTAAAAAAGGATTTATAGTTTACTGATTATTTAAAATATTTATTTTATTTAAAAGATATATAAAATAATTATTATAATATAAGCAAGTTATTTAAAAGATTTATTTTATTTAAAAGATATATAAAGTAATTATTATAATATAAGCAAGATGGTTATTTTTTAAATGAATTTATTTAAAAAGTTGTTATGAGATAGAACAATGATTCTTATTTTTATTTTAAAGAATTTTTAGGAGAGAACTAGAAAGATAAGAAAAGATATATATGATATTTTATGGTTATCAAAAGTATCATAAAAAATCTCTTAAGAGTATCCAGGGTTTGAAGGGTGAGAGTGAAGTCCATAAATATACATACTAAACAAGTAAGTGAGTGTTACACTTGAGTGAGAAATCTCTTAAGAGTATCCAAGGTTTGAAGGGTGAGAGTGAAGTCCATAAATATACATACTAAACAAGTAAGTGAATGTTACATTTGGGTGAGAAAGAACGTAACTGAGTAGATTTAAAGGAAGAGTAAAACTAAAATTCAAATATAGGAAAAAGAGAAAAAGTTTTAAAGGTTGAGTTTTGAAGAGGAAGGAGGAAGAAGTGAACAAAAAGAGAAACATGGAGCTAATAGTTGTTGTTTTTGTGTTGTTATGGTATCTATTAATGAAAGATTTAATTTTTAAATTATGACTTTAAAGGTCCAATTTTTTAAATGTGTTTTATTGTTTGTGTGTGTGGTGACTCCGCGAAAGGTTATGAAAGGTTACTCTGCCTAGTGTAGTTGTATCGGGGGTGAACTTTGCGGGGGTTCGCGAGAAGAGTAATGGGAAGTGACACCATTGGTAAACTACGTGCAAGAGTTACAAATCGATTCCTAACATTGAGATCACTAGTGGTTTGTACGACTGTGTGAGAAAATAGATTTTGTCTACATTTGTATGATGTGTTTTTTGAGTTTATGATTTTTATTGAAAAGTTATATATATTTTGAAAACTGATGTTTTTTTTTTTGTTTTATGTTAGCTCACTCACTTGTTTGTGGTTGTGGTTTTTACCTATGATGATTGTATTTTATACGGGAGTAGATGATAATACAAGTGTTGAGAAAGATAAAAGACCCTAGGGAAAGGGGTCAATATCAGGACACGTTTGTAATAGTGTTGATGACATACCCCCTAGCATGACCAACACTTTCATGAAGAGTTAGAGTAATCTTTGCAAGGTGTAGCAAAAATCTTTTCTTTTGGGCCACAATGGAGTATCTTTAGTAGATTAGGAATATTTATTAAGGGCCAAGTAGTGTAGGTTTCTTTTATGCTGCCAAATTCATTTTTGGGCCATATCTTTCTTTCAATCACCTTCTAGAGCATCCCATGAAGTCCCTCTAGCACCTCTTTCTCTAGAGTTGGCTTAACCTCTCTCAGAGTACTACAAACAACCTTCATGCCACTATTAAATCACTAAAACCAATAGCCCTTTCCTCTCAACACCAAGCTTCCGTGCATCCACCATCAATCATAATCATCATTTCAAGCTTTGGCCCAACCTAGCTTTAGGATGACGCTATCAAGTGTTTTAGTCTTAATTTTTTTCTTTTCAATAAACTCGATTTATAAAACAATATGTTTATTTTTATTTATTAAGATTTTCAATAAAATGGAAATGAAGTTTTACTTTTAATTATTTAATTTGCGTTAATTATAGATTTTAGTAATTGAAAAATTGGAATGTAACAAACTTTGCCACAAATCATGGAAAATTAGTTCAATTAAAATATTTAAAACTACCATTTGTTAAATAATTTTTAGACGTTATTTCTTACTATTAAATTAATTTAAAAAATAAATCATTTAATAGAAATAAAAGTCGAATTATTTATTATAGATAATATATGATGACCTTTTTTACACAATTATTTATTGGTTTAAATTTTTTTATAGTCCATAAAATTTGACATGAAACTAAAATTCGTTCATGTTCAAAATTTTGATACATTTGATTTTCAAACTTTAAAAATGAATGGATATAATCATTTTACCTCAATTGCGTTAAAATTTTCTAACTTGTCAAATGCGTTCTTCAACTACAACTCAAATGCTAGTATGAAAACAAATTTGACACGTAAAAAATTTAACATAATTAGATTAAAAGAATTATTTTAATTCATTTTTTAAATTTTGAGATCAAAATATATTAAAGATTTACAAACTCAATTTTGAAATATAATCCCTAAGCTCATGTTCCTACTAACCATTTTAAAATAATTACTTTAGTTGAGTCCTGAATCGTATGAAATGATTTTAGGGAAGGTCGATGGAGTAAAACTCCTATAAGAAAGAATAACTATTGGTCTTTAAATTTATTATAGTTTATTTTTACCATTTTCTTCCTTTGATTTTACATTTTCTTTCTACCACTTTCGTAGCAAAATACACATACAACAGCACGTATATGTGTTTCCTAAAAACTGGAAAGATTAGAACCATTGATAGAAAATGTATAATATACATGTTTGAGTACATCTCGACCACCAGAGCTTAGATGGACCCAGCTTAAGTATATTCGGGTAGGAAGAAATCATGTTGACCCATGTCAGTAACTTTGGTAAAATATACGAATTTGATGAATTCACATAAGTAGATGAACAAATTTGCTGTAGATTTGTCCCTAAATGTGCCCTAGACCGAAGTTTCGAGTTTCCTTGCATTTCCACACCAAAAAACTAACACATTTCGTTTCATTCTCGACACTTAACCAACCAGAAATTGTCTTCTTGTTGGGTGATCCTTATCTCTCGTTGGGCGAGAGGTCCTTTAATTGTAATGCAATTGCTATGTCTCGTTGGGTGAGACAAACTATTCGTTGGGTGAGTGGTGAAGCTCTGACTGGTGAATGGTCTAGACAAACAACTTTGTAGACTTCCATTTTCCTATACAATTTCCTATACAATGACCCAAGAAAGGAAAAATAGTCATAACTAAACAAAACACAAAACACTAATAAACTTCCTAAGAAATAAACACAAAACACATGAAAAAAAGAAAAATAAGAGAGGTTAATAAGCTTAAATACCAAGCATTTATCAAGCGTATCAACTCCCCCAAACTCGAATTTTTTCATGTCCTCATGAAAAACAAATATATACAGACACAATAAAAAATACTGACCTAAACTGAATAAAGAACACATGATCTTGAAACATAACAACTTTGCACAAATTAAAGAAAATTCCCCTGCATTTCCAATAGTAAAAAATATATGGCATGGTGCTTTCGTCAACTCAAATCCTCAACTCTTAACATCATGCTGTTTTTCTGGCAGGAAAGCAACTGGTTTGAAAGGTAGCTTCCCCACTTTAACCTTATCTATGACCCATTGTTGATAAGAAATCTTCTCATTTACTACCAATCGCCTTGAGTCCTTTTTTGCACACACCACACTACCCCAAGCACTTCTAATTCGTTGGAGTAAATCATTAGATGTCTCTTTTTCATAGCAATTCCAAGTTGCAACTAAGGATTCTAGAGTTGGTGCACCTCGTACAGGACCAAATTAGTAATAATTGGAGCCTGAGTATCAACCTCTAGAAGATTTAGTAAATTCCCATATTTCCTTCGAAATCTATTCCTGTATAGTCTTCATTTTCCCCACCAACTCTCAGAGATAAGACAAGTTGCCTTCTTATGCTCTGATTGACTGCTTCTTTTTTAATGACTCTAAACTAGAATGTTCTCCCACTCCAAATTCATAATTTCTATTCTTCTCTATAAGGAAATCACACAACTTTATAATATTCTACCTAGAATGAGTACATTGAAAATGTAAAAGAAAAAGAAAATTACAAAATACATGATGTTTGAATAAATTACATAACTTATTACAACCCAAAAAGAAAAACACAAAGAATGAAATACAAATAAAAACAAAATGGGAAATATAGGAATACATATCTCCCTTTGTACCTTATAAGGTTTTAATGTGTCATAGGATTAAGGTAAGTATATGCGCTTACCAGGATAGTCCCCTACTTCCTAAGGATCAGGGTCACTAGAGCTATGGCCCACTTCACGGTATTTCCCACAACAATTGGTAAACAAGATGATGTGAGAGTACCAAATGAAGCAATCAGACTCTAGCTGGGGTTCTCACAATGACCACTTGGGAAGTACATCCGTTGTGGCACTACTACACAATACCCTTCTAATTCTAAACTACCGAGACCCGAGTATAGGGTCACACTTATGTCATGTACAAAATATAAATTGAGTCTGTGAAGGGAGAAAAAATGCATAACTAAACCCCCACCTGCAAAAGAATCAGAAAAGACCTATACAGATAAAAACATGTTTTCTACCCTAATGTTCAATGTCCACAATTATGTCATACACCAACAGGAATATATAATATATACATAAAACGAGAAGGGGAAAACAAACATTTAAATTAAACACATCCCTTTTGCATATTCAATTTAAAAGGCCTGACTCTCTAATGTCCCAGTGAAGTCGCCATCTGTCGCAACCTAAATTTTGACGGGATGATAACTAAAAATAAAATTGGTTTGGAAATAGATATTAGAAGCCACCACCATAGTTTATTCTAGAAAACTATGGAAAACCATAGAAATAAAATAAAACCTGCGAAAACCAAATTTAGGGTTCGAAAGTTGATTACGCGTAGGGAGATATTAACACCCTGCAACACCCGCCCAAAGACATTACCTTTAATTAAATTTGTAAAAGAGATGTGTTTATTTTAAATACTTATGTTTCCCGCAAATAAGAAAATAAATTGAACAAAATTGTTTTTTAAGTGAAAAGGACCCAACAAGGATTAACCTTGGTCCTATGTATTCTCATTAAAAATGAGAAATCAAGGCTACACAGTTCTTTAGTGTTGTGAGACACGTGTGATCGGGTTGACACTAAAAACATTTTTTATATTTTGTATTTTTTTAAAAGGAGTGTCGTGCAACATGAGCAGTTGATTAGACACCAAAATCATTATTATGATTTTTTATTTTGAAAAGAAGTGTTGTGTGACGTGAGCGGTCGATTAGACACAAAAACCATTTTTATAATATTTGTAATTTTAGAAAAGAAATGTCGTGCGACACGAACGATCGGTTATACACCAAAACCATTTTTATAATTTTTGTATTAAAAAAAAGTGTCGTGTGACTCGAGTGGTCGGTTAGACACTAAAAGAGTAAACATAAAAAAGAACACAATTTTAGTTTATATTTATTATTACTTTTATTATCTTTGAAAAAAAAATCATTCTTATTTTTATTTTAAACATTTTTAGAAAAAGGTGAGATATATAAAATTTTTGATGGGATGAAAAATAAAATTGAAAATACTACAAAATAAAAATGTGGTAAAGAAAACATTTGGGAATGATGTGTATAAAAAGAAATTTGTGGTGCATATATCGTAGCTTAAAATAGGTAATTAAAGGAGTGAAGTGTGTGCTTAGTGAAAAAGTAGGTACATGAAGTAAAATAAAACTAAATTCATGGAGTGTGTGGTTATTATATAGGGAATTGCATGAAGGAAACAAATAAACGCAACCCAAATTAAAAGAAGGGGTGTGCAAATTAAATTGAGGTGTGCACGTAATAAAAATTGAATCTGCCAAAACCCTAAGTTCAATTTCTGTCCTCTTTCCAAAACGCAACACTTAAGTGCTTCCTTTCCAACTTCATCTTCAACCTCACGCATGCTGCCAACCACAACACTACAAACGTTAACTACCAAGCCGCTAACGACGCGGCCAACAACAACCCCGACCACCACCTTCACCACTGTTAACGGCGGTGCTTGCCACTACTTCGCCTTCCTTTTCCAATCTCACGAAATCTTCAACGCACAACAACCCTGTTGTTTCGCATCTCCACCTCTAACCACCACCGTGCAACTCCATCACTATTAGAGTCGTCGGCCACCAACCACTGCTAGTACTACCTTTTTCCCTTGTATGAGGGTTCCTGTTTTCTCCTCTCGAATGCACGACTAGAGACATCATCAATGGAAGACGTTGTTGTCTTGCCGAAATGAAAGATTGCCGTTCAAATGAGTGCTGCCACCATCATTACTATGTTCGTCGACAACAACCTCTGATTCTCTTCTATTCCTCTAAACCCAATATTCTTTATTTAACCTTTAAATTGGTTGATTAATTATCTCATGCAAACCAGAATCTTTAATTCTATTCTTTTCTAACAAGATAGAAACTGTGTACCCTGTTTATGTTTCAATTTTGTCTTTGCTCTTACTGTAATTGATATTGATTTTGAATATCTCTGTTGTCTCGCTTTGATTTACTTCTTGGATTCTGATTCTAAATTGAATTATGGTATTGGAGATGAATAATTATCACTAATATGCAGGTGAATTATGATGGATGAAGATGTAACTGTGTTTTGTAAATGAATTGTATAGATGGAGATATATTTCTCTTTGGTTGTGAAGATTCAGTTTCGTGAGTGTAAGGGATACAATAAAAATGAGGGGAAAACTGTGCGGGTGATGATAAGCGGTGTGTTAGCCTCGATCATAATATGTGAAAATCTGAAGGCATGAGTAGGAGTTGAAGTAGAAGTTGAGATAAAAAGAAACCGTTCCCTCCATTCTTGCAAACTGTTTTTATTATTATTTTTTTAATTTTTAATTTTTGAATTTTATTAAATAAAAAACAAAAAATACTTAACAATATTTATTTTGTAATTTTTTAAATTTTAAAACGCAAAATCCTTATTTTACTGACAATTTATTATTATCTTTTTTAAGACAATTTATTTTTATTTTTTTTATTTAACACTTATTTTCTTGGTTATTTTGAAAACAATTTTATATTCACCCGGACGAAATTGGGTATTGACAAGAACCGTTATAGATCAAGCTGGTTTTCGCCATGTATTAAAGGTGGAAAATGTGGAGATAAACCATCTACTTGTTCACTACACTTTGCGAAAGGTGGAGGATGGGAACTCATACTTTCCATTTGCCATTAAGAAAAACAACTATAACAATAGAGGATGTTACACTTCAATTTGGTGTGCCAATAGATGGGACCTAGTTTTGGTAACCTCATGGAGTTGTGGCAAGAATTATTGGGGGATATTCCACCCAAAAATTCCTTCACGGATAATCGAATTAAGTTGTCCTAGTTGAATAATAGATTTCAAGATTTACCACCTCACGCCAACCATGTGACAACTTCACAATATGCAGGTGCACACATCCTGATTCTAATTGGTAGTTTTTTGATGCCTGATACAACAATGAATATGGTTATTTTTATGTATTTTCCATTATTAAGGGACTTGGCAAATGTTTCTAACTTCAGTTGGAGTTCAATAGTATTAGCTTGTTTGTATCGTGCGTTAGATCACGATACTAAGTTCTAACAAGACAACACCAGAGGATGCATATTGCTTCTCCGGTGTTGGGCATGGGAGAGAATGACATGTATCTCTCCAGAAAATCAACCAGTCATTGATGGCGAAATTCAAACCAACTTAGCATTCCCACTAAGCGTAAGGTGGTGTCGAACTATGCGTTTTATCTTCCATGACCAAACCAATGTGGTTGAATTTTGGAAGAAATTTGATAAAATTCAACCTAAACAGGTTTCCTTGTCACATTTTCTTCATTAAATTTATCAACAAATTTGATTCGGTGTATGGGTAATTAATATTTTGGAAATTCTTGTTGTTCCTATGGACTCCTTATTTGCAACCCATGGTTAATCGATTAGTTTTCATAAATGTTTCTCCTATTATTCAGACATTTTTTCCTCTGAATCTGTTTTGCTATAGTGGAGTTTCACCAAGATGATCAGGTGGTAAGGCAATTTGGGTGGTGACAGTATTCAAACATTCCATTATGCCAAATAATTTATCATATGAAAAGACACACACACACACACATATATATATATATAGATATATATATATATATTACATTGTATGATACGAAAGACATTAAGTATACCAAATAATATGATAACATACTAATATCTGTCAAATAAGGCATACATAAGTAGGATACCAAGTAACAAAATAATTAAAAAGGTGTTTATAAGTACATACTGAAATTTTATTAACTACCTGATAATCTAATAATCTTCAAAATCTAATAATCTTCAAAATCAGGGGAAGATTCTTCATTTAAATCTTCATCCTTCTGATTATTTTGTTGTTGAGGGTGTGTTTGGGGTTGAGGGATGTTAGAAGCCTATTGTTTTGGGTTTGTTTGTGGTTGTGGCTGTGGTTGCTGCTGAAGACGAGCTTGAGCATCAAGAGGGAGATATTGCATGACTAGTGATTGAAAGGATCAAAACTCGGACCTTAGTTTCTCATTTTCCTCCAGACTCCGTGAAAGTTGTTGCCTAATATTAATGAGGTCCTCAATATTAGAAGAGGAGGTCGCTGGTAGTTGGTTCAAGCTTTCATTTGAACCTATATATTTTGCAACAAGTTGCCCATCCCCATAAAGTCTTCCTTTCTTTTTTCCTCCCACAGTCTCAATCCAACACTTAGTCCTGATATGCTTGTCTTGTGTAGGATCAGTAGAGGATTGCTCTTATGTTCCATCAGCACCATAAGACGAAACCTCAGATCTGACTTCGGAAAGCCTAGTATGAAATTCTTCTTGTAAGTAAACTTTGAGCAATTCTTATTATCTAGTGGTATATATATATATATATATATATATATATATATATATATATATATATATATATATATATATATCTAGTCTGCCTTACTGTTTGTACAAACTCTTCAACGCCTAGTAAAAAATACTCCTTCAATCCTCTTTTACCATTATAACAACAATCATAGATCCAAGCACGATTGAAAGGAGGTTCACCCATGTTCTATCAAACAATAAATGTCTTAAACTAGATTGTTAAAGGGAGAATTGAAATTAAGTGCAAACACACGTCCCCCTATATTGCTTAAAATCATATCATTTTGGGGATATATCTCACTTATTAAGTAAGATATCTAATTAGTAACCAAACTCCAATCCCCTAATTTGAATGCAAGTCCCATGACTATGCAAACCAAAAATAGTAATTGAAATTACCTAGTTATAGTAATTAGAATTACCTAGTAATTAGTGAGATATGTGTTAAAAGAAATAATTAAAAAATGTAATATATAAGTGTCATAACAAAAAAAATAGACGAAGAATGAACTTAAAAGCTTATAGAAGAAAAAAAATTCCAAAATAAACAAAGAGAAGTGAACCTAGGATATAGAAAGCAGACATACCAAGAAAAAAAAGTAGAAAAATTAACTCTACCCTACCTTCTTCATCGCAAAAAGAATCCAAGAGCTAATTGAAGACCCGTGATTCTATCTTTGCCCTCAAAACCCATGTTTCACTATCTCACAACACATATAATGATTTTTAGTTTTAATTCTAGTTTCAATTCTTTCGCAATATTTTTGATGTATTATCATGACTTTAGACATGTTCTAATTGTTAGATTTCGTATCAGAACTCATAATTCCCAAATTGTCAAAAGTTAGGTAATATAGTTACTTTTTCTTGGTTTTAGTTCTAAAATTTGTTTTCATCCTTGATTTTGGTTTTTTATGAATTTGTATGAGTCTTTGCAATTTAGTATGTTGGTTTAGTGTATAGGATCTGGTTGAATCATCTATGACTCCTTTTCATGCATTTTGGATGTTTTGATCCATTAAGTAGTTTTTAGGTTCATATGTTTCTATATAATTAGGTATTTTCGACTTCTTTAATATTATGTACAATTATTTGTGTTTGCACTCAATTTGCACCATACTTTACAGAACACAAAATCTATACCAAATTTCTTATGTTCTAAAATTATATTTTTACTAGTGTTGTCAAGCTTGGTTTGATATGTGGATTTGTGATTCCAACATATTCGATTATGTCAATACCAGTTTTGTTGCATGTGCTCCCAAGTTTGGTTCAACAGATGATTTTGAGTATTTGGAGCTTCAACACTGGTTTTCATCAAGCAGTTTTCTATTGTTTTTATTAAGGAGACATTTTAGGTAGAATTAAGGTCTGAAACCTCTTCCATTCATGTCTCTTCATAGTTCTATTGGTTCATGGTGGATATTATAACATTTCATCATCATTTGCATATTAATTTGAGCATTTTCCTATGATATCACATGAATTCTACTATCTACACCGTAGGCCTTCTAGGTTGAATTCTAGATTGGTACTTCTTTATAGTAGCATTAATTTTTCTGCATCTGCTCTTACCTTTTTACACTTATTTAGATACTTTCTTCATATTTTCTTTCATTAGTTTAGTATAACTCTATTTTTAGCTTATTATGAAATGCGTTATAGGTTTGATTAGGTGAAATTTTGCACTTCTTTTTAATTTAAGTGGTTATCTTAGTTTTCAACATTCTTTTATCAATTAGACTTTGCTTTAGATAATAAGTTTGTTGTTTAGATAGCCTACATATAACATTTTAGTCATTATATTAGAAGAAGAAATTCAATCAACCTTAGTTCCTCCGAGGCCAAGGCCATTATAAATGTTTATATATTCACTTTCATCATTACTATAGGGTATTACTTCTATTATTCCAGATACAATGGGTGCCACACTCATTTGGCTTGTGACTTCAAGAGAAGACATTTCAGATCTGCTCAAGGCTACTAAAGTTCCTAAACTCATTTGTTTGAAATGAATTTCAACTAATTATAGTTTGCATAATGCTAAGTTTGTATGATGTCTATTACGGTCCTTTGTTGAGGAAGACAGGAAAATTCATGGGCTGTCAAGTTATAGATAGGTGAATTAAAGAAGATGTGGTATGTTGTAGCAGCAGGGAGAAGAAATTTTCAGAGCACAAGAAAGAGTTCAAAGGTGGCACATGACAACATGTTTGAAGCATAAAATTGGTATTATGCAGTTTTCATATTGCTTATGAGATCTAAACAAAAGTCTTCTGCCAAATTATGCGTAGTTTTCTAAACTATGTTAAAAATTGCATTTGTATGTGTGTCTTAGGATTTTACATTATATGGCTGCAGATGAACCCCAACCACCAAGGAAATGACCTAAAACACTTCTCGCAAAGGATATCAATGAGAAATCAAAGAAGGTGTAATGGGAGCTAATATAGGATACATATATTAGCTACAGTTTAGACTATCACCTAACTCAGCAATTTAGAAAACACATTATGTCTGTTGCTGTGAATGTGAGCTAATACAGGATGCATATATTAGCTGCAACCCACGATTCATGCAAGAAGTCATTAACTAGATTACAAGCTAAAGATGCAACAACAACAACTAAAGCAAAGAGAGAAGGGGAAATATTTAAAAGTTTGAAAAATGTTTCGGGATAGTGGTGGGCACCTTCTATATCCAAGTAGATGCAGGTTAAAACCCAACGCTAACTTTGTTGGATCCTTTCAAATTAGAGGTGATGCAATGTGAGAATCCTAAAACAAGATGGAAAATATGTAGCTTTGTAAGATAAGTTAGAAACTATAGAAAATTTGTTTAAGGCTCCTTTAAAATTTTAATGTCATTAACTACATTAATTCAGAAGAATCAACATTTAATTGGGCAAACCAATGTGAATAAAGTTTTTAATAGATGAAAAAATATGCAATGACTTCATATGTATTAATATTTAAATTCTTAATAAGAACTTTGAAGTCCTTTTTTATACTTCCAACCAAATCAATCTTCAGTGCAATGGTGGTTTAGTACAGTGGTGCAGAATAAAGTTTACAAATGCAAAATGCCACTAAAATAGGAGCTGACCATGAGCAATCTGTTCTAAGCTAATATGATGCAAGAATTTAAGGCCTAAAGTCTGAATTGGACATTGCAAGACGCAAATGAATCACTATATGCTTGACCAAATATACATTGCTTGTTTTGGACATCAAACAAAACCATCTTAGCCTTGAAAAGGGGAAGCATGCGCAAAAACCCCATAATTGAATATAATAGAGATACAGTGAATAAATCTATATAAACAACTAAATAAATATGGATGTAATGTATTACTAGATAACCTTCTCAAATGTGGAAGATTGTGAGCAAGACATGAGTTCCCAAATGTTTCACTTGGTCCACTAAGATGATTGGTTTAAATTATTTTAACTGTGACAATGACACAAAAATTATAATTCCATGTGGCATATATCAAAAGATTGAAAGACAATAACAAGCCATGCAAGAGAAAGTAACAATTGAAACATCAACCACATTAAAAATTCTAAATAAATAAAAATAATTCAACTAAATAAATTCCTAGATTCAATGAAAGGAGGAACAAAGTGACACTACCAAATTGAGGCACCACTGTACACAAATTAGTATCTAAGTGATCAATTTTTTTGTTCTAGGTTTGAAACAATCAAGGTTTGCGAAGATGCATGCAACATATATAGTGTCAAACAATTATGTATGTCCACTAGGATTAAGGGGGAACATATGTGTCCTACAAATATTGTCTCCCCAAACCTACTTTTTATCATATTATATGTAGGATGTAGAGTGTAGGAGGCAAAGCTATTTATTATCACATTTTGGTTAGAAGATGGAGACAATATTAGCTAAGTATAGTCCAATGTATCAATATTAACTAAGATTATGAATTGGCAGACAAAGATGCGTGACTAGGTAAGATTGGCATTAATTGGCCAAGTATAGAAGCATAAACTTGTAAGGAATTTACCTCACTACACCATGAGTACGAATGAGAGAGAAATAATGCATATTTACCTCTCTATATGCATTAGTCAACCATACCCTATATATAATTTATCAAACACTATCCTAATGCATAACAATTCGAACAAATGCATCAATCAATTTAATCCAACCAAAAACACAAGCAATCAATGAACTAGCTCTTTCGAGAGAGAAAGGGGAAAATAGTCACACCTAGCAATGCCTAAGGTATCTCGCAAGCACCTCACACCAATAAAGCTTCAACGCGACTAGGAAACACAACCCAACGAGAGCCCTTACCAATCACAACTTGAGAACCAGAGTGGAGGGATAAACAATAATAGAACCAGAGTGACGATGGCCAACGAAACTACCACAACCACTGTAAGGCCCATTTACTTTTCTGTCTTTATTTAAAGGGGCTGCCCCAAATCAGTTAGGCCTATTGCTGACCCATAGGGAACCAAAGACCCTAATATGCCCTAACCCTACTATTTCACCTCATTTCAGAAAATATTTTCCTCAATAACCTCGTTCTGTTCTGTTCCGCTGTTTTTCCAGCTCACTAAGTTGTTCCCGGAGCTGTGGTGCTCACTGTTGAGCGAGAACAACAACTCACCCCCTCTTTATTTCGAGGGCTCGCCTAAGCGAAGGCCACTTGCCTAAGCGAGAGTAGTCTCGCCTGAGCAAGTTGGGCTAGCTTGAGCGAGACCTCGACGTGCCCTCTATTTGCAGTCTCGCCCAGGCGAGAGCAGGTAGCTTGAGCGAAATCTCTTTAGCTTGAGCGAGATTGACAGATTTGAGTGTATATGCGTATGTTTCACATGATTGGATGTTGTGTGCTTTAAACAGTTCAAGTTATGATGCCATATATACTTTATATGATACATTAGGGTTGGAAGTCAATGTGTTTGACATGAGCTTGGTATGATATATGTTTGGATAGTTGGTTATTTATATATATATATGTATATATTGACATGAGATTGGTATGCACAGGAACTCTATGATTGGTTGGTGAAACATAGACAAGGTATGGGTAGGACGTAATCCCATGACTCTCATAGTGGAAGCTCATGGTGGTGCCTCATCTAATGGACGTAATCCCATGGATCCTCCTAGTGAGAGCCCATGGTGGCGCCTCATCTATTGGACTTAATTCCATGAATCTTTGGGTGAGAGTTCATTGTGGTGCCTCAATGTAAGGACGTAATTTCACGAGGGTATCATGGTGGTGCCTCAAGGCCAGGATGTAATTTCACGAAGGCCTCGTGGTTGTGCCTCATGTAAGGACGTAATTCCACGATGGCCTCATGGTGGTGCCTCACTACTAGGACGTAATTTCACGGGTCTCGTGGTGGTGCCTCATTATACGTATCCGGATAGTCAAGTCTTGGAGTCTTAAATGGTTTGGTATCACATGTTTGGAGGTCTGTTATTTATGCTTGACTTTGAAATTGCATGTTGGGTGTTATGATATAAGAATCTTTTACACTAGCTTACCCTTCTTCTTGCTTGTATATTTGTGTGTGATTTTTCTCCATTGCGATAATCATCAATTTTATTGATGTGAACATATGTGAAAACGACTGAAGTGGTAATAATAATAGGGATGCTATAACTTGATGGTTATGGACGGGTATTGAGCTCACTATGGAGCCCACAGCGGAAGGAGTTTTGTTAGTTTAAGATTCTCTTGTACTTTTGAACTATTGTACTTTGTTTTAGGCAATATGGGGCCTCTTTTTATTTGGTATGGATATGTTTAGTGTACTGTATACCTTCATATTCCAAACTCCGTACTCTCTGAATATTTATGTACGCGACATTTTATTAATTTAGGGTTATCCAATTTATGGGACGTTACAACCACAATGAGATTGTTGGAGAACGCACCAGCTACGAAGACATACACAAAAGAATGTGTTCCCTCAACCCATGAACAAGATGAGGGCCTAATCGTCAGGGCATGATTGTGATGGCATAATGATGGTGGCAACGACAACGTCATGGTAGCAGCAAGGTCACGGTGGTTGGCGTAGTTGGATTGATTTTGGCTCACAGGGTTTTCGTTCAGGTTTTAGGAGTAAAGTGAAATTAAGGGAGGAAGAAAGTGAAAGGCAATTCTGATATTACTGAGTTATTTACCAAAGGATTTTTTCGTTGGTAATATGGTAACCTCCATCAGTAAATAATAGACCAATTTAATATGGACATTATCGACGAATTATTCCGTCGGTCTATAGCTTACCACTTTCTCATTGATGTTACCGACAAATTTTTCTGTTGGTAATGTCATCATGGGAAATCTGTTGATAATTTCGTCGATAATGGTAATTTACCGACAGATCTTAATCCATCATCCGTTGATAATTACTATTTTTCTTGTAGTATGAGAACCATTTAGCAAGAGTGGCCATCTACGTGACAACTCGCCATACATGCAATGATATTTCACTCATACTATCTGATACATTGCACCTGTTGAGCATTTTTTTCGATGATGAAGTGAGAATCAAAATTTTAAATTATTATAAATTATTCATTTATATCATCTATTTTAAACAAGGTTAATAAATTATTGTGTGTGTAACAATATGACATGCCAAAAGAATATCATCAAAGGCCTTCACAACACCAACATCGTACTGATAGGCCATTTTCTACTTCCCTTCATGATGAAGGATTATGTTGTTTTCTTTTAAGATTATTGAATATGATGTGAGTTGATTAAGAAAGCTAAGTGAAATCCCCACTGGACATTAAGATAGCAAGCTATCTAGATGTAAATGTTCATTTCATAAAGCTCAAGAGAAGAAGATGATGGATTGATTCAAAACAAAAATGAAATGGAAAGCACATAAACCATAGAAAACCAAGAACAATTAAAGGAAGAAGAAAACATAAAATGGAAAGGAAAGGATATGGTAAAAATGTGAGAAGGCTAGGCTAGAAGCCATGGCAACCTTGAAGATGAGTGGATGTGTGCCGCCACTTGCTATGCAAGATAAGGCTTAAAAGTATTCACTCCCTAGGGAGGAAACTCTCACAAATGGTTGAGACACAAAAGTGTTTTTACTTCAAAATGTTCAACCCTTTTACATGTCTAGGAGCACCCCTTATATATATAAGCAAATAGAAGATACCTAAGGATGTCTCTACAAAAACCTAACCCTAGCTTCCAAAAACTAGGTCAAATAAGGTTACAAAGAAATGAGAGACAAAATAGCTAACTATGGCGTGTGCAAGGCTAATTTAGTTCTAGCACAAAAGGTGACAAAGAATGTGTCTCACATGTCTCCAAAAAGTGGCCAAAGTGTGCTCCCCAATCATTAAGCTCCCCAATCACCATGCACCACCTAGCATTGATTTCTTACTCCTAATTAACCGAAAAAGCAAATAAATATAGATTAGCATGTTGGCTTAAGTCAAGTCAACTATAGTCAACAAGTCAAACCTAGTCAAAGGTCAACAAGTCAACTAAAGTTGGTTCAACTAAGTCAACTTTGGGAATCAAAAATAACAAACACAAATGAAATGGATGAAGGATTAATGAACTTCCTTTCTAAACATGCTTAGTCTTCTTAAGAATGTGCCTCCATCCTTGGTTGGGGTTAATCCTTCATCACTTCACTCTCAAAATCAAACGTCTGGTTATGGGAATTGGGAACAAAGTGTGCCACCTCTACGTATGAATTTTTGGTGCGAGTCCATCCCATATGTATTGTGGTTCTTCCATTCTGAAACTTTCTTCTTAGTTTAAATAAATTTTAGTTTGTCTTTAATTAACTTGTTTTTGTTAATTGCTTAGGAAAATTTCTTTTTCAATAAAATGTTATAAAAATGTTGTTTTAATAGTTTTTTTTTTGCATTTAATTTTGTTCTTTTAGAATTTCCCTTTTTAGAATAAATTATTTTTGCCAAGGAGTCCTCCCTTTGTGTTAGTTTAGTTTTAAATCCTTAACTTCATTTTCTCTTTTTGCATATCAGTCCCTACATGGATCAACTAAAGTGTTTGACCAATTTTTTGAAAGGCACTCCTTCACTTACAATGTTAAGCCAACCTTTGCTGCTAGATGTTAATCACAGGAATCACGAAGGAGGCACTACTCTAAAGTTTGATCCAACTTCCTTAGAGAGCCAAAACCTGATGAGCATTCCATCTTGAAAAGAAATCTGATGCGTGAGATATGGGCCGAGGGAATGGAGCAAAAGCTGATGCATGATGAGATTGAGGGAGAGATGGACGAATGATAGAGAATCAAAGATGATCAAGGGTGCACGTCAATTAGGTGCAAGGGTTGTGACTCTGGTTCGAGAGCAAGGGTATTGAGGTTAGGTTTTCTATTTTTTTATTTTATTTTTCTTTTGGGGTTTAAAAGGGCAACAATTAGGTTTTTCTTGGAGGAGCCATAGTTGCATGAGTAGAAGCATGTCCAGAGGCTAGGGTTCTTCAAGGGTGTTCTTGCGAGAGAGGGAAATAGTGCATTGTAAGAAGGGTTCTCCATCTCTGATGAGTACAAAGTGGCCTTGAGAGATTGGGGTTTTCCTTAGTGTGTGGGTGGTTTCACTTAGCTTTTCATGAGCACAAAGTGGTCGGGAATTGCTCAGTAAACCTTTTTTCACCATTTTAATTTCAACCTCTTTCTTGACCTTGTGTAACACTTCTATGAATTTGCAATGAATACACTAATTTTGCTTCCATTTAAATTTCTAGTTTTGAATTTTAGCTTGTGTTTCTTGCTTGTTTATGATTCACTTCCGTTTTATGTTTTGCAACTTTAATTTTTTGAATTTGTTTAAATTCTTTTATCGCATTCCAGTTATTAATTTAGCTTTATGTTCTTGAGTCAGTGTAGTGATCATGAATCCATAATTATGCATAGTTTAATGTTTCCTCTTGGAAACCAAATGACCCCAAAGTTGGCACATAATATCGAGATGTCTTCTCGAGTGTAGATGGATTCTTGTTCACTCTCTACAACTATTCCAAGTCTAGTTTATTTCAATTCTATTGCATTTTAAGTTTCCTTTATTTCTTTCTGTTATTCTTCTATTTTTTTATTGAAGTTCTTGCACCAAGTTTATTTCTCTTGTTTTAGATTTTATTTTATGCATTAACTAGTTTTTATTTTCAAGCTTTTGAGTAGTGTTTTAGTTGAATCCTTTCCTTCCATGAAATTTAACAATTTCTGTACATTCTAAAGCATATGAAGTCTGTTTGGCATATTTTTTTTAGTGCATTTGCATCTCCATGCATATTTAATTTTTGCACCTGCATATGGTTCTTCTAGTTGTCATATTTGTGCATTCATGCATCCATAACCCACTGTTATGCCTAAATCTGCATTTGAATCTAGATCAACATCTTTTTAGTTCCATTCATTCATCTTAGCCATTTTGCTTGTAGTTAGAATAGTGTATATGCATGATACTGCATCTGTTCAAATCTGGACTATATTTCCACTATTGTTCTGCCACTGTTTACATTGATTCTGCTGTCACGTGTTGGCTCTATGCTGATTGTTTTGGTTTAAGTGTATTGTTACAAGTGTGATTCCTTATACATATTTGAATTTTAGCTTAAAATGGCCCACTAGTTTTGCTATCAATTGTTTGTAGGCATATTCTGTACTTTGGAGCCACATTATTTCATGTTGATTTTCTCCAAACAGTAGTAGCATTCATGGCTAGATGTAGGGTCTTATATGACTCTTTCTATAAATTGCTGCATTCAGTTTGAGTACTATGCTGCCAATTAAACTTTATTATTCTACATTATTTAAATATGATTTTACAATCATATTACTAACATATTTTTAAAGAAGTAGAAATGAGTTGGTTCTGATTTTTCATGTTGTGATTAGAGCTTGTGAGCATCATGATAGTCCAATCACATGATAAGCATTTATGTTTGCATTTTTCTGGTATCTTGGAGTGACCTTATCCCAATCTGGTTATGCTGTGATTAAGAAAAATTGTCAGTACATCTGAAATTGAAAAGGATCCGAATTGCATGTACGCACATAACATCCCTGGCAATTAGATTTCATTGATGAACTTTACTGCATTGAAGTTGATTGTGTTTTGTTATTGATTTCCATAAATTTTTATGGAACTTCTCACGTGATATATCTTGCATAGTTTAGATTCTACATTAATTCTGCATAGATTTTATTATGGCAAAGTTGACCAAGCATTACTCATCTAGGTTCACTTGCATTCCATGTAAATCTAGTTTCTCATATCCATTACGTCCTATGCATCTTCATCATTTCTGCATATCTTTAGTTGCTTGTAATCATGCATTTAGTTTTTCGATTTAATTGAATAAAAATTGCACCTTTTTTCTTAGTTTCTTTGTTTATTTTTAATTTTCCCCATTTGTTTTCTTTTATTTTAATTTTAGCGAGATTAAATTACACAAGCTAAACTTAACACACATTATTTCCTTGGATTTGATCCTAAGTCATTTTCCCTATACTTCATTAGGGGAAATTGTTTGGGTTTTGTTTAACTCTAAAAATGACTGTAAAAATATGAGTTAACAATCCCATATGTATGGTGGTTCTTCCAAGCCACAGTTCTCTAACTTTAGTAGAGCTCAATCGCAGATGTTTGGCACATCTACCATGACTCCGCCATCAACATACCGAGGGCCTTCTTCCTCATAACAATATTATTAACTAGAAATGCCTTTTCATAGGTTTGAAGATGGTTCTTAGTATGTAGAATTTGAAGATACTGATGAGGAAAGTAAGTCTCCCCCTCCTCAACCACAACCACAATGACGACCTCAACGACCAATATGAAGGTCAACATGTGTCACTGGAGGGCATCGCTGATGAATATAATTGTATGAAAATCAATTCATTTTGGGCCCATTATGTACTTTCCTTTATTTCTAAATATGTAAATAATTGAACTCTATGTATGCAATGCAAATTTTATTTCTTTTATATCCTTCAATAATTTAGCCACCATGCCTTATAAAGACCATGGCCATCCACCTCTATCATTTGCACAATTTATATTTTCATAAAGTCTATTATGTTTCCTTTGCTCATTCCCACATTAATCACACCTCAACATGGATAATTTCTCCAGTGATATGTTTGGCATCACCGAATCTCAGGATTTCACAAATTCTTACCTTGCCGCCTTATTTGCGAATGGCGAAATGAAACAATGTGATAATGGTGTGAAGTTTATATGTGATAGTCCTCAACTATTTCACATTCCATACAAGTGCACATACAAAGTGTGATGAGTTCATATTTATGTCCTCATTTAATGTTTAATTCGGGGTATTTAATTGAATTTCTGTGCTTAAAAAGTGCCTTAATTGACAGTATTGATAATTAGAGTATTTGAGCTTGTGTGATAAAAATGTCTTAAAAAGTGATTTTTAGTTGCATAAATTATTTTTGGATATTCTAATGTTTGTTGATGCAGCTGAAGTTAAGATTAAGCTTATTTAAGGTGGGAAAATAAATTGATTGAAGTTACAAAACACCTTTAAGTAAAGGCTAAAATCAACAAGTTCTGGAAAAATCACTTTTGCACCCTTAAATTACATATACACTCCCCTCTTTCCAAATAGGTCACACAAAACCTACTTCTGCACCTCTATCTTTTTCTATTTTCACCCCCTTTTCCACTCAATTAAATCAGCTTAACTAGATCATGCTATGACACTTGTCATGATCCTTCACTCACTAAACTGGGCAACCATACACTGGCATGTCATCATGTCACGCATGAAACCCTACCTCCATCTTCACCAAGTTTCTGCTACCGTAAATAGCCACACCGTCATCGGAAAAGCACTGGCGTCGTAACCAATCACGAGCCATGAGCAAAACCTCGATGTCGGCAACGTGAATCCATTGCTATCCATGAAGTCACACCATTCATGAAACAAACCTACATCCACCATGATTCAAGACCTCCACTAAAGCCACCACCATTGTTGGAACTCGCCTGGGCCTACAAAATATCGCGAGATCTACACTGCGATGCAAATGCAGCGGGGCACTTGAATTCACCACAAAAACATGTGGGAAATCACGTTGCCACCACTGAAACCACAACACCATTGTGGACCAGAAGAGAAATGGATGAATGTGAGAAGCACACCACTACAAGGCTACGGTAGAGGCCATGGCAACCTTGAAGAAGATTTGATGTGTGCGGCCACTTGCTATGCAAGATAAGGCTTAAAAGTATTCACTCCCTAGGGATAAAACTTTCACAAATGATTGATACACAAAGGTGTTTAATTTATCCAAAATGTTTAATCCTTGTACAAGTGTTAGAGATCACCTTAAATAGAAGTGTCTAGGGGCCTCTTAGCAAAAACACATAAGCTAAAAAGGATTAAAATGCAAATAAAAAATCTAGAGTCTAGAAAGTAGGTCAACAAAGGAGAACATGGACACATTATAGAAGCCTTCTTGGCCAAGGCAAGGTGGATGCTCTTTTTATATGTTTCTAGTCTCCTTGGTGGCCAAGGCATGTGGTCATCCTTTCTAGATGTTTCTAGAAAACTTTGCTCCTTCTCTTTCCTCCATATGTGCTCTCCAAAAGTCATCTAAATGTGCACATGTCCTTCCTTGTCCCACTTCTTAATGAACATACAAAACAAGTTAAATTTGAATTAGCATGTTGGCTTAAGTTAAGCTAATCTTTGAGTCAACTAGTCAACCTAAGGTCAAAGTCAACAAGTTAACCGAGCCAACTTCATGGAATTCAAACTAGAGTAAATAAAAGCAAAGGAATGGATTAAAGAACTTTCTTTCTCCTAATCATGTGCCATGGACCATCATCCTTGGTAGGGATCAAGCTTTCATCATTATCTTCCTTGGTGTATGAATGATTTGAGTCTTCAGATTGCATGTTCAAATATGCTCTATAGAGTCTTTTTCCAAGCTTTTCTTGTGTTAGTTTTGCGTGATATTTTTGTCACATGAATTTCCTTCTTTAGAGTTTTTTCATTATTGCTTTTTTGTGCTTTCCCTTGCTTGTCTTTAAGATTGCATGTTTTGTCTTTGTAGTTTTCTTTCCCTTCATCCTTTCGAGTGAATTGCCGAAACATATCTTGTCCTTGAATTTTCTTTTTGAAAATCTATAGGAGTTTTCACTTTTTATGGATTTTAGTGCTAGCCTTGGCTTGTTTTGCTTGGGAGTGTGAACCATTGATATCTCAATTTCTATACCTTCATATTGAAGCTTATTGCACTCACTTGCCATTTTAGTTTCCTTTATCTTTCAATCTTAGCTTAAAAATGTGATATTTTAAGTTGTTTTCAGAAGCTGCAGTCTCGCCTGGCGGTATTTATTACCGCCCGGCGCATCTTAAAAGGTCATTTTCCACTGTCACGTTCCCGCCTGGCGTTACCCTGCTGCCGCCAGGCGCTGGCAGAGAAACGCTGATTTTTTCAGCACTGACCTTTGCTGCTTGTTTTGATCATAACTTTCTCTACAGGTGTCCGAATGAGTTGGTTCTTGTTGCGTTGGATTCTACACTCAAAGAGATTTAATTGAAGTGGTAGAAAGAAATTTTTGGAATTTTGTGCGTGATGCAGTTTACTCTGGAAGATGGCAGCAGTTACAAAGGTAAAAAACCACCTCATGTTTTCGTTGAAAATTTGGTGCATTTAGCAAAGCCTTGAAGCAGACCCTTTCTTCACCTAATGGGCTTCTTCTCTGCACATGGAATGGCCCAAAAAGGGAGCTGATCTAGGGTTGGCCATCATTGCCACATCAGTAGACAAAACAAAAGAAAATTCTGTAAGGACTAGCAACACACACACTCAAAAAGCAGGATCAGCTTTTGGCAGCTTTTAACAGGATGTTGTTGGGAATTTGGAGAGGCATTTTTGGTGCAGAGGGGAGGGGGCTGGAATTTGAAAAAGGGGATAGAGAGAACGAGGGAGTTTTTTTTTTTTTTCAGTAATGCAGTTTTCTTTTGTGAGCTCTTAGATAACACCATCATTCTGGATTCTCTGAAAAACTTTTCTCTTCAAGTTTCTCGAAGATGAATTGTTGAACACTTTGCATTGTGATATGGATTGTGAGTTTTATTTTAGTTTGCTATTCAGTTGTTATTTTGATTCTAAGACTATGTAAGTTGAAACCCATGATGGATGTTCTTGCCAATTCAATCTGTTGTGGGAGTTTTATGTCTTCAATGAATATTTCCAGCTTGCATTTTACACTTAGCTTCTGATTTTATATTTTCATTTTGTCCTGCACTTCATTTGCTGCTGTCCACAGAGCATCCATCTTGGTTAAATATATCCTAGTTTAAAGTTACTTTGCATTTTTATTAGGTTTAATTTGCAGTTACTGTTTAAGCTTTCCATATATACATTGCAGCTCTGTTTTGGGCTCCATATGGCTTGGTTCAGTCACTGTTTTATTGGTTTCATGCTCTTATGATATGCCAAATCAAGTTCTAAATTAAAAGGGGGCACTAGCTAGTGGAGTACGTAGACATCATTTTTGGTTTTGTTTTCCTTTTTCTTAGTGATCACTTTGTTATTGATTTTTAGGCACTAGCTAGGCCAATTTTTGTCATCTCTTTCAAATGTTGTCATTTCTTCTCCTTGTTATCCTTGCATTGGTTTCATGGCTACATACATTCTCATTTATTCTTCTTTTAAGAGTCTAGCATATTTGTTATGAGTTAGTTTCATTAATTCATCACTTTACAAATGCATTCATTTTAATTTCTTTGTTTATCTTTTATGCTTTTGAAAATCTCCCAAAAACATGTATTTAGCATTCAATCCACTCATTGCATTGACTCCATCCTTGGACTAACTTGAGTTGATCCTTATACTGCATTAGTAAAGGGTGATTAATTCAGTTTGTTTGGGACAGTTTAGGCGACAACAGCTGTCTACCAACTATACACTTGGGCTGCTATTTTGGGTGATTATTGGTCTCGGGTTTTGAATTTTTAACCACTAATACTCTCTTTTAATATTTGGTTTGAGTGTTTTGAGTAGGAAACATGGATTTGAATGACACTATAGTGGAAGAGGTTGAAAAAGAATCACCTTTGAACTACTCCACTAGCCATGCACAATCCTTGGTTCAACAAATGGAGTAAGAAACAACTCTAGTTCAACTAATCCGAGAGATAGAGTTGCATAGAAAAGAAACTTTCGATCAAATGAGAGAAGAAAAGAGACAAAGTGAGCTTATGCTACAATAACATATCCAAAGGGTTAAGGCTAGTGAAGACAAAAAGATTAAGGAGAAGGAGGACCTCGTTTGAGGACTCCCATGGTGGGGATGATGCAAGGAGAAGGTGCAATTATGGTGGATATACGAGGTACAATTCCTCTAATCAAGATCCTATAGTTCAAAGGGGACAATGACCCCAATATCTACTTGGAGTGGGAACAAAAGGTGGACAAAGTTTTTAATGTTCATTTAGTTAGTGATCAATAGCATGTATACTTAGTTGTTTTAGAATTTGAGGAGTATGCCTTGACTTGTTGGCATCAAGTTTGTATGAACACTAATGTCCAAGAGCCACCCTCGACTTCTTGGATGAATATTAAATCTTAAATGGGCGTTAGATTTGTTCCTTTCAAATATGAGAAAGAGACTCTTTTGAAGCTCTTAAGGCTTCAACAAGGGTCCATGTGCGTGAATGACTACGCTAAATTGATGGAGTCTCTACTTCTCAAAGTAGGTCTACCATTTGAAATTGAAGAGGAAAAGGTAGCTAGGTTTGTTAGTGGGTTGAGAAGGGACATGCAAGATGTGGTAGAATTGTATGGATCCTCATCATTTGAAATGGTTTTACACTTGGCCATAAAAGAACATGAGGCCAAGAGGATCGAATGATACAATGATTACTACTCTAGTAGTTTGAAAGGTAAAGAAAAGAAACATGATAAATAACCTTCTAAAGGTTCCCAAGACCCACCTTCTAGGTCTAATTCGGCTAGGACTTTGAATGACACTCCTAACTCTTCTCAAGATTCAAGGACAAGTTCCATTAAATGTTTTAAATGCTTAGGGTATGGACACATTGCTTCTAATTGTCCATTGAAGAGGACCATGACTTTGAACCTTAAAGGACAAGTAGAGAGTGAACATTCTTCTCCCTTCGACCCTAAAAGTTCTTCCTCCCACATTTCTTTTTCATCTTCATGTGAGGATGAGATTAAACCAAGAGAAGGTGGTTTGTTAGTGGTAAGACACATGCTAGAGCAAGTTCCAAAAGAGCTTAACTCTACTAAAAAAGAAAATATTTTTCACACAAGGTGTCTTATCAATCACAAGCTGTAACACCCTTTCTGAGATGCCTCGTGTAATTTAAAAATTTCCAAAACTTTAAAACACAACCTCTGATACCATCCTATTAAATAGAAACTTCAAAACCATTTTATTTATAAAAACTACTTGTCAAAAAGTCAAACCAATTCGGTATAAGTTCTCAAGAAAAATTATTACAAATATTTCCAAATGAAAATAATTCTCAAAATAGAAAACTATCACATCATAGTCCAAAAACAGTTCCAAATGCTTTTAAAATAAAACTCCCTAGTCTTTCCCCCGAGCTCCTCATAGTCACGCATCTCCCCTAGCATCTACATCAACATCTGCTCATGTACAACACACACGTTATACGATCATCGCACAAACACAAACAACACACAAAAACAAGGGTGAGCTAACCAAATAAACATCACATGTAATATTAATTATATCACATTCTCATCCATGTCATCTAAGATATCAACACATCACATGCTCCAAAACCACAACATGCAATAATTAAATCATATTACCACCAAGTAATATCAACAGTGTGACATTCTCTCATAGCCAACCGCTCTACAAAACCTTAGGTAAGAACACTCATGCTAAGCTCATGCCAAAGACTTATGGTTGAAAGAAACCCTTTTACCCTGACTCAACAAAGCCCTCTAGGTAAAAGAACCATTCTGGCTTTACGGCTATCAAAGAATTCATATTGTCTCATCACATATGTGCACATACTAGTATTTGTACTTGTGCAATGCACCAATATTTTTTTTATTAGAATGAATATTTAATAATAAAAGCTAATTTTATAGAATTGAATAATTTTATTTATTAAGTTTTAAATTATTAATATTAAATTATCAAAGTATTTGTATATATTAATTTAATTTTTTATCAATATTTTTTTATAATGATTAGATATAATATAAAATGTTAAGGTAAATGATTTAATTATTATTTTTTATTTCTAATAAATTATTTAATTGTGCAAATCAATTTAATAGTAAAATGTTATATACAAAATAACGTATAAAAATAAATGTAATAAGTTTATAAATATTTTTAAATGATCTTATTTTAGTTTATAAAATAATGAATAAAATATATTATTAGCTCAATTCTACATCATGACTCAAAATATCACTTGTTGAATAAGGAAAATTAAATTAATAAACACTTTTTTTTTGCTATATTTGTATGTAATACACAAAATTCATAATACACTATCACGTTGAAAACTCAAATTGTACCGTAAAAAGAAATTATTTAACATTAATATTTCAATAACTATTATATAAATAATAATTTCACACATTCGGGGAAAATTCATCACTTTATTGTACATGATTCTAAATGACTTGCAAAATCCATTAAATACTTAAATAATTGATCTTTATGATTCTTTCTTCTTGTACCCTTCTAGAAATTTAGTGATTTGAGTTGTCTGATGTTCCCCTTCATTGCTTTCTAAATCAACCAAAAAATCATTTAGGGTCTTGAAACAAACTAATAATTTGTTCTTCTAAAAGAATACTATAACATTAAACATTTATCTAAAGATGAACTTCATGATTAATACAAAATATGACAAGAAATACAACATAGATTGTCACAACAGATGTCAAAATACTCAAGGAGTTGTATTTGGATGAATAACAAAATAGAAAACCTATTCAGTGAGATGAATGATTGAAAAGAAACTCTAAAATGAAAAAATTAGTGGTTTATCAGGTGGAATTGGGTAAAATACTCATTATTTTAATTGTCCTTAGGGTTATACTTAACAAAAATATTGCATAATAGAACAGAGGATTCAATCTCTCGAATTCTGAAATTTAAACAAAAAATGGAAATTTTAACGGTCAAACAAACTTTCATCACAACTGTTAAGTTTGGTTCGTAAAACATTACATTTATTATTGAACTTTGAATTCATTTGGACTATAATGTTCTCTTTTTGCTAGGTCCACTTCGTTGTACCGCTATAGACAAAAGAAGAAACAAAAGCAATCATGAAACAAAAATTTCTTTAGTCCAATCCAAAATCTTTTGTAGTTATATTCTGACATCAAGGCTTGCTTTTCTTAATTGAAAACAAAGTAACAGAAGAAATGTAGTTATCAAAATTTCCAAATAGAATCTCAAAAATGGAACAAAACCAATTAAATAGCGCGTCTGGTATTCTCCCAATTAATTTAGTTTACTTGCAACAATTTGCCCAAATAAAATCTTCTGTTTGAAACATTTCATGATTTGATCTAACTTCATTTTGATCACTCTACACACAATATCAGTCATATCTGATGGGGATTAACTTTTTCTTTTTCAAACAAAGTCACGTATTTTATTCTAATTTGCATTACATGTTATAGTTATGAACAAATTTGGATATTCAAATCCTTTACAAAATAGTCATGACATCTTGATAATTATTGAATATGTACCTCATATAGTTGCAGTTTCAGGATCAATGTGTGTAGACATTTTAACACCCAACTTACTCTTGCTTCTTCCACCTTGTAAAGCATTGTTTTAGTTGTAACATGAATAATAACAGTTCTACAATTCCAAATAGACAGAATGGACTTAATTTTATCGTTTCTAGCTTAAACGCATATCAAAAATGGGAAGTTAGAGTTACTTTTCATTCTTTGCAGCAAAAATAGTACTTATTTTCATGCAAAAGCTGATCACGGATTGGTTTCAACATTTTCAAAGTATAATTTCATTGATTGTGATAATTTTGAAACCAATAGAAAAAGCAAATATAACCTTTTGTCTGACAATATAATGTGTTATGCATTCTAAAGCAGTGCAAAGAAATGAATAAATGAAATGTGTTCAAACCATTACTACGAAATATTTTTATCATCCAAGTGTTATAATTGTTTTCTATTTTACCATTATTGATTTGTCAACAGTAGAATAGAAACCTTTTACAGTTTAACTTGAAAGAAGAAATTGAACTTGTTCTACAGACATAATCTGAAAATTGAATTGGTAAATCCTGAAAGAAGATATTTGAAGTAAGAAGCTAAACATGGCAAATAACATCTATATAAATGAAAGAAAAAAGGTTAAAATCCATACCAAATGACTTGAGTCACATTGATATTTAGAAAAAATTATATTTAGGAGACTGATTTTTGAAAGTCTACCATGAAGATCAAAGTACTTGTCTATGGTGACTTCTTAGCAACGTTCATGAAAACAAATATATAGAATAAATTGTTACCTACGTATCGAAAAAGGATGAAGTGATCACCTTCAAGCTTGTACAATCCCTTAGTTTGGACCATCCTTTAGTAAGAAGATGATATTGAGTGTCCCTGTTATAAGACACGATATTGATGTTTCGTTCCTTATCAACCAAAAGCCATTGTGATCCCAATTATTTGAAAAAAGTAAGCGTGAATCGACAATCCACTTCTCCACATTTCTTAAAACAATTAAACAAATATTAGCAATTTAAGCATTACAAAATTTCAAAAACACAGATACAAATGATAGTCATGAAAAGCAAATCAACCTGTAAAAATCAAACAAAACATCTATTTTCAATAATAAAGTTAAAACAATATATAGATATTCAAGACATCATACACATTCAAACTGAATCAATATGAAACAATGGAAGCAAACATGTTATAAGACACAATATAGATGTCTCGTTCATCATCGACAAAAAGTCGACATCATCTCATTTCTTTTGAAAAAAGCAAGAGTATAAGATCCGAGGAATTTAAATAATTAATTAAATAATTATTTAATAAATGTAAATAATGGAAGACTTTATAACATTAATTATTAATTTTTATGATGTGGAATGGTATAACTCAAATGGTTGAGAGTACTTGAATATTGTAAAAGGACTTGGGTTCAAGTTCTATGTATGCCAATTGTGTGTTAATTTAATTAAAACTTGTTATTTTAGTAATATATTTTATCTTGGTGCGTGTAATTATATTCCTAAAGGTGTAGGAATTATCATGAAACATGAATCGGTTGAAGTGGTTGTGTGTTCGAACCTTGACGTTTGTGAAATAGCTTCCTTTTTGCTAAATTTCTTTTTGGTTGGGATGGGAAGGGTCAGAAACCCTAGCCATCAGAGAGTGGCAGCTAGGAAGGCTGAGGAAACCCTTTAGTAATGACAATTGATGGGTCATTAAACCTTGTTATTGCATTAAAAATTCGTTAGGGCAATTAAAGAGAAATTATTGGAATAATAATTGGTAGTGAGAGTGAAGAATTGTGAGAGGTGCAACCCTGTTTCATGTGAGAAGTGAGGGAGGGTTTGAGAGAGCTATCATACGTGCTTTTGGAAGAGTGAGAGCTAGTTTTGGAGAAGCAAATGGAGGCTTTTGGGCATCATATAACAAAGATTAGAAGTTCATTTGGAGCAAGGATTACCAAGTAAGGGGAGCTGCTTTCGTATGTTTTATTCGTGTATAATATATTGTGCTTTGTTGTGATCAAAATTGCATGAAATCCCTTTTGTTTACACTATTTTTGTTAATTTTTGGGTTTTTGCCCAAAAAAACCTGTTTTTTGGGTTCTGATATGAACTGCTTAGCGGCGATGAATATCCGCCAAGCGGTGCGACAATGACAGTGATGTTTTTGGTGTGTTGTTTGATGAAGGAGTCCTTAGGACTTCTGAAATATAATCCTATGAATTTTGATTATGTGATAAATGTATAAAAATTATGAAATTGCGGTTATGATGGTGCTTTGGAGTAGTTAAGTATGAGTAACCAGGAGTAGAGGTTAGGTTTGGAAGTGCAAATGCTGTAATTTGACTTTTCATAGCTCAAGGGTTGTATGATGCGTAAAGAATAATATTATTGGGTGTTGGTTTGATAAATTATGTGCGAATTATTGTGTTGTGGTGCAATTGGCATCTAGATCAAATTCAGAAAATTTCGGGTTCTTCGTAGGTACAGAAAACCTAGGGTTTTACCCAAGTGTTGATGTACCGCCTGGCAGCACCCTACTTGCTGCCAGGCAACGACTGGTACAAAGGCAATTTGTGTGCCTTGAATTGGTTGGTTGTGAGAAAGATTTAGTAGAATGAATTGGAATAGAAATTAGGTCAATAAAACAGGAAGAATTAATGCACAGGAATTCATTGTGATTGAGGCAATGTGAGAAGTAGGATAAGTATGGAATCTGCCTTGGTGGTTTAATTAGTTGGAGATAAGAAGAAAAGATGTAGAGTAATGATTAAGAAAGGTTGAGAATTTAGATGCTTTAATGTGGGAATTGGTGACTTTGGACCTATAGGTGGAAGAATGGATTGAAATGCTAAAAAGAGGGGATAAGTGTATGATGTTTAAACGAGCTGGATTTGTTGGTAGGTTTTGTGATTAGAACTAGTGCCGATTAGGTGTGGTATGTGATGATGACTTGGTGATGCTTCTTTTACAGTGTTAGTCTTGAAGTAATTGGGTAAACTTGCATGGTAAGTATAAAAGATTGAAATATAGGTGTTGTGAGTATGGGTTTGGAGTTAAGCAATAATTTGAGAATAAATGTTATTGCATTGGGATGAATTGGATTAAACTATGGTCTGGTTTAGGTGCTAAAAACAGTAGTTGGTGCATTACTGATATAGCGCCTAGTGGTATAGGAGTGGTCGTTAGGTGATAGTCAATCACAGATGTTCCTTGCAACGTGTGGTGCCTGGCAGTGAGGTGTGCCCCGCCAGGCGATAGACCCTGAGATAGTGGGTTTGATTACTACCTGGTGCCTGGTGACGAGTATGTCCCGCCAGTAGTTTGCACAGGATTTTCGCTTGACGACGCTTAGGTAGTGTCAGGTGATAGCGCTACAGGCAGTGGGTATTCTTGTATGCGTTTGTGTGCTATGATGTAAGAGTTGGTTAGGAGATGTTGTGCCATGAGCGGGTAGGTTTGTGGATGGTGGTGAACATGTGATGATATGAGTGGGGAGGTTCATATCCTCATACTCTCGTGTGAGGATACGAGCGGGGAGGTTCGTATGTTCCGTGCTCACATTTGAGAGATGTTGCGAGTGGGAAGGTTCGTAGTTGGTGGATCACGTGTGTTAGACTACGGGCGGAGAGGTCTGTAGAGTTGCACTACGAGCAGGGAGGTTCGTAGAGGCAAGACCACGAGTGGGCAGGTTCATGGGAGCATCATATATCCTGAGTCCATGTTCCATTATTTGTGTAACTTGTAGGATGAAAAGCCTTGGGGAATTAAGGTCTTGGCCAAGAACTAATTAGAATAAAATGGTTGGGTGTATGTTGATTTTATTAACTTATGTGTTAATTATTTATGAGCTCACCCTTTCTGTTTGTGTTTGGCGATGATTGTGTGACTTGTTACACGGTAGCAAATGATATTTCAAGTGATGCTATTGACGCATAGCGTTGGAGAGTGGTTTAGCATAGGATTGCATTATAATCATTTATGATTTTAAGTTTTCATTTGGTTGTTCCGAGACATTGTAAAACGATTATGGTTTTTATGGATTTTGCTAAATTCGAATTTTAGGACGTTATATGAAATTCAAATTTTGCCCCGTTTGGGGATAATAAAATTATGATGTTTGACTTTCAATTACTTTTTATTTATTTATTTTAAGTAAATTCTGATTCAGTGTTTAATTCTGGGTATTTAATTGAATTTTTGTGCTTAAGGATTGATTTAATTAGGATATGTGATTATTGGATTTATTGAGTACGTAAGGTAAAAATGGCGTAAAAATTGATTTTAGTTGCATAAAATATTATTGGATATTCTAACGTTTGTTAATGCAACTGAAATTTAATTTGGGTCATTAAAAGTTTGGATTTGAAATATTCAGAGTTACAAAATAAGTCCAAAATCAGAAAATTCTAGAAAAAAATAAATTAGGAGCTAAATGCACCCTCAGTTCTTATTTACACATTCCTCCTACCACTTAAACTACACTCAACCAGATCACGCCATGTGACAATTCTTACCTTCTAAATATCTCCAACCACATGATGACACGTGTCATGATCCTCCACTCACTAAACTAACCAATCATACACTGACAAGTCACTATCTCCAAAAATGGAACCCTAACCCTAATTTTCCTCCTCTCCTTCCATCACCATGACCACCCTCCACGGCAGCCGCCACCTACATCAATCGCCGGCCACCGTAACTCCACCACCACGAGCTTGAACTAACCATCACCTGTCACCATCGCGCCGCTCGTCGCTGGAGAAGAACCAGTCATGGCAGTAATTCGAACCTTCACCATCACTTCTGACGCAGAACTTCGACCTCCATGGTAGTGCCACCGTTCCAGCCGCCATGCTTCACTGCACTTGTCATGTCCAACCTCCATGGAAGCCACCGCACAGAACCAGGAGCCACCGTGACCATCACAGCAACCTGCACGCGGACCACCATTAACGCAAACATCAGAACCAGAAACGAACCCGCAACTCATGGTGACGCATGAGTCCCTACAGTAGCAACACCTTCATCTTCGTTCCGCAACAACTGTTGTACCTGGCCACCATGAATGAATGCAACTGCAGCGCCGCCACCACAGTTCCGTGAACATCCTCGCGCACCAACAGTGCATACAGCGGACCAGATTTGCGTGACCACCGCACCAAAACTTTGCACCACCGTGAATGAACCAGTACTACGAGCTAGCACCGCACAACCATGGCAACTTCCATGCCTTGCGTCGTAGCAACCGTCATTGCACCTCCAACTAGTAGAAACCCTAATTCTGGAGAGAGTGTCTGCACTGCCACGTGTTAGCATCTAATAGGACAATCAAATTGGTCAACAGGTCAAAGCAGTAGTCAACTCTGGTCAACCCTGGTCAAATTTTGGTCAATATTGTAAAAATTGTCAAACAAGAGGGGCATAATTAAAATTAGACAGAAATTAAGCTGCTAATTAATTAAATAAAGATAAAATATTTTAGCAACCGAACAGATAAAGTCCAAGTCCAGTTGAAGTCTATATAAAGAGGCCAAGGGAGAAGCAGAAAGAGGGAACAAGCTCGAGACTCCGAAGTTTAGGAACCCTTAGGGGGGCCTAATTCCGTTTCCTTTTTCTCTCTATTCTTCTTTGATTTTTATTTTGCATTTCATGAAAGGCTAAACTTCTTGGTTTGATTCCATTATGATTTCTTAATTGGATTCTGAGGTTAGATCAATTAATTTGTTTGTTCTTTTGATTCTTGTTGAGATTTATTTTCATCTATGTCCTTTGGTTCTTAATTTAGTAAAAGTAATGATTTCTACATTGTAGCAAGTTAGCACGGTGTTAAATCTGCATAACATAACAATCATATGAGTCCAAGGGTTTTTAAATTTTAATTGAGAAGTTACTTTGATTAATTTTAGAAACTTGCATATGGTTGAATGAGTTTTTACTAATAATTGAGAAGTTACTTTGATTAAAGGTGAAAACTTAGATTAGAATTAATTAAGAAGTTACTTTGGTTAATTAGCTTTTTACTAGATATAAGAGGTAAAAGAATGAAGATGATTAGGATTAGTAATATTTAATTGAGAAGTTACTTTGGTTAAATTTACTAAGATTAATCTACAAAGTTCTTGCTTTTGATTGAGAAGTTACATTGATTAATTTGAAGTCTTAAACAAGAAATCAACAACAACAATCTTTAGGAAACCAATGATGAATCCTATTTTGAAAAAGCAGTGGAATCGACCTATTTTTCTTTACTATTGTTTCTATCTTATTTTATCTTTCATATTTTTATTATTTTATTTGACTAACTCTTTTGTGTAGATATTATAAGAACTAACTAGTTAAAAATCAATTCCATATTCGTTGGGAGACGACTTAGGGTTAACTTAACCTATACTAATTTTTTGGCTACTTTCTTAACAATACTGAAGTTGTTATAGATAAATAGTATTATTTTGATCGTTTGACGACAGTGTTATCATTGAGTAAATATGGAAATGGAAAATACAAATCAGAAATAATATGACTAACGAAAAATTAAATAGGGAAATGGAACAACTACAGTAAATTATAATTAATACTGAAAAAAAATGTAAAATTGTTAAATGATAGTAATCAATTTCATTTTAAAATTGTACCAAACTAATCGTTATAGAATATTTAAATCTTCATTGTAGTCGACAATTTATTATTAAAGTAATTTTTATGATTATTTATAAAGTAAATATTAAATTTATGATAACAAATTTTGTAAACGATTTTTAAGTTTAAGTTGTGAACTTAATTTTTTTTAACAATATAAAGTAAATGAGAGTAGATGTAAAATGCCACACAAAAATTTGATTAGAAATACAATTTATTGAAGAAATTTGTTTAAATGTAGGCTACATGTTTCATAATAATGACAACACAAAATCAATGAGCCTAAAAGTCATAAAGGAGGCATGTGAGAGGAAAAAACAATACAATAAACAATTGAAAGAAAATTATAACAAAGACCATAAAAACATGTAAAAAAATAGGGTTATATGTGGTAAAAGTGAAAATTTTTTGTTGTAGGTGGCATGAACACTAGTGGAAAAAGGTCATATTAAATCGGTTATGAAGCATGTATTAGATCGGTTCTAGAACCGATCTAATATCAACCGATGTAATATGTCTTCAACTTATTTCGGTTGTATAAAATCGATCTAATATTTACATATTAGATCGATTTCAGATAACCGATCTTAAGATGCCCACACAAAGAAACATCAAAGAAGTTATATTAGATCGGTTAACGCTAAAACCGAACTAATATAACTAAGATCACTTAAAAATGGAACAGAAAAAATTAGATTGGTTGTAACCTTAACCAATCTAATAGAGCACATATTAGATCGGTTAAGGTTACAATCGATCTAATATTGTCTATTTTTTTTTTTAAGTTGGTTTTGTATTTGCAACTAACCAAAACTTGTTGCATTCAAAACCAGAACCAGACAGCACAAGCAGTTTATACAGTACATAATTAAACATCAATTCAAATCCAACAATGGATTTGACCAAAATATTTCCTAAGTCATAAACACATCTAATCCAACAAATAAAAAGAAACATATCAACTAATTTTTATATTGCAAGAAGTACTTGGCCCATTCAGTCCTCACTTCATCAATCTTCTTAGATCCCAATTGTTCAACATTGTCAAAAACCTATAGTTCTAAGATTTCAATGCATATTAGTTAAATATTTGATAACATGCTTCAAAGAGGAATCTTTTTTATTTTTTTACCTCATTCCAAGAATCTTTGATAGCAACACGAGCTTTGGTCCACATCTAGTACATGACATAGTATCCACACTCAAAACTTCCTTGTTGCTTATTATACTAATATATGATGAAATTTATATTAATTAATATACGAAAAAATGACCAAATCATACAACATAAAATACAGTCAATGGAAAATTATACCTTAGGAGAAATCACTTTGAAGCTTTAGGAAGATGAAGTTGATTTACCACCCAACATATTGTACACATTTAGAGCACTACAAAGTTAAGGCACTAGTCATTTACAACATATTTGATGACATAAATAACACATTATAAAGTCACTACCACATACCTCTGTAGAATATTTCTCATGGCTGAGGGCATGGTATTGTGCAATGAGCATAACCAAACTACAATATTCTCCAATGGACAAATAATCACCAATTGCCAATGAGACCTAAACAAGAAATTTAATTATTTGTTTGAATTAGTAAATTAATAGCTAAAGTGTCTAAGTTGAACTTACGCATTAATATAAGGTGCCATGTATATTCTTTTCTTTGATTTCCCCATCCAGTTTTGAATGTATGTTTGACATTCCATATGTTTATTTCCAGACTTTTGTATATGCTGAGGCTCAAAGAAACCATACACATAAGCATCCCCCCTTTTGGCAACGTATTTATTTAGATACCTGCATCCAAACCATAAAGTTTAGAGACAATTATTGATTTCATTTATTCATAGTATAACATAAATTGTACTTACAGAATCCATAGTTGAATAACTGCAATGTTCAGCATCTGACTCCCCTGTATGATTTCATACACATCGTTCATGTGAAGATATAGTGGTATATCACTATTATCAACACTGAACACTATTTTATCCCAAGGAATGGCAAGTGGTGATTGAAAAAGATCTCCGACTACCCTGGCCAATTCATGAATTGGACTAAAATTTTGCTTAGGTTTGGACTGGGAATGGGCCTCAAGGCTAAAAGCACATGCAACTAGGGACTTTTGCCCACTATGAACCTATAAAATATAATAGCAAAGTTAAATACAAAGTTTGTGTTAAATTATGAATTGTTTCCTTGATAAGAAAAATAATATACCTTCTTCTTTGTTGTAACAACCTTAACTAATTGTTTAGGCCATGATATGAATGTTCCTAGTGCCTCTCCCACTAGTTTCACCTCCTCTGTGGGCACTGGAATTGCACTTGTGGCATCTTTAATATCTTCAACTACCACTCTAGCCAAATCATCTGACATTTGCACAGTGTGCATGGTTGATCCCCTTGGATACAATCTCCCAATGGCAACTAAACGAGGAGGGACCTCTCCAACATACACCCTACACTTGTACGAGAGTTCCATCTCTGTGACCTCCTCTTCATCATCTTCTTGTTCCACATTATGTTGCTGAGACATGGACTCCCATCGTTGATCAAATTCACGCCTTAATTCATCAGCTACTTGTGCCTTTATCATCTGAGTTAATTGCTCCATAATCTCAGGTGTGATAGGAGCTGTCTATGTGGTGTTTTACCTCTGATAACATCCAAAGTATTGTCTCACACCCACACCATAACTAGCAGTACGTACACGATCAGGGTGCTCTTCAGTACTTAGAGCAGTGGTCAATATGTCTTGATGACCCTAGGGAACAAAACTTCCTTGTGTACTTTGCTCTACAAGAGAATCATGTTAACATAATGTTGAATTATGCTCTATAAGTCAATTATGTTAGTCATACAACAAATTGAATAACTTGTTAAGGCATAATATGTTACTAACTTACAATTTTTTCAGCAATAACTTGTGACTTGTTAGATGTCATTTTGCCTCATGGTTTAATACAAGCCAACTTCCATTTCTCATGTCGATTGGGAAGGGATGGAGGATTTAGAGGTCCTTCATTTGAATCTGTTGAGTCCATTTGTTTTTATACTTCAGCAAACATTATTCTCTACTTCAGCAAATCATACCCTCCACGAGAAAGCTTGTGTGGTGTTTCATTTTTTCTTTGTATAGCTTATGCTTTCTTTCTCTTTTCCTGTTAAAACAGTAATATATATAAATGGTTAATCAGATTACATATAATAATATTTAAACGGTAATATATATATAGAGAAATATACCTCCCAAGCGAGATCCGGTCGACTTTGAACAAATGCTTCCCATGTTTGCTCATCTATGCCATACATCTCACAAGGAGACTTTTCTTTGTATTTCCCAAATACATAGAAGCTTGACAACATCGTCTTGAAGGCTCTCCATTTTGTAGCTACTAACGACATTATCCTCCTCCTTAAGAAATTAGAAGTGTCGAATTCATAGTTTTCCTATTCATAAGTAGTAAATATTTGTAAGTTGACAATAGAAATAAGTAGTAAATTTTCATAAGTTGACAAGTTAACTTACACAAATATCCTGCCAAATCATGTTTTTATCTACTTTTGACACATGATCCCAATCTAGTTCCAAAATGGACACCTTTGTTCATGCTAGCACTCCCAAATAGCTAGAAAAATTCTAATGGGTTGGCCTTATAGGTCTGCCTGTCTAAGGGTTTATGTCTACATGTGTCTTAGCCTTAATCAATCGCTTCAGAGCTTGCTTTTGTAGATGGGTAGCTGCTATAGTCTTCTTCATGTTATCTTCATTGTCATCATCATCCTTTACTTTGTATCATGATACTCCGCATCTTGGACACTTGGTCAATGTTTCAAACTCTTTTCTATAAATAATACAATCATTAGGACAAGCACAAATTTTTTGGTACTCCATACCCGTGGGACATAATATCTTTTTCGCCTCATAATGACGGGTTGGCAATGTATTACCCTCTAGGAGCATTACATGCAACAATTCTAGTAACTCAATAAAACTTCTATTAGTCAACCCATTTTTCGCTTTAATGTTAAATAATCTTAATGTCGCTGACAAACGAGTGAAACTCGTACAATCGGGATATAATTAAAGCCTTTTTTGAATCATCTTCCAATGAATCATAGACGCATGCTGATTTTAAATTTTCTTGTCCAATATCTTCAATCATATCTTCCATGAGATCCTCACAATGTGGATTAAACTATTGACTTCGAGATACGGTTGGTAGGTGTACAACTTCACTATGCTAGGTCCACGTTGTATAACTCTTTAGGATACCATCACATTGAAGATGTTCTCGTATCAAGTTAAGTTCTTGTCATCTCCCGTTCAAACAATTAAATCAGGGACAATAATATTTTCCATTCACGGTAATCCCATGTCGTTGAGCAAATTGTAGAAAATCTTCAATGTCATTCTCATAGACATCACTGATTCGAATTGCATTCATCCAACCTCGATCCATTACTACAGAACTTGAGAACTTGGTTTAAAAAAATGTTCCATAAACCCAAACTACATGAAGTAATCATGGTTCTTACTTATGTAATCTAATACATTCTCATTCTCCAAAAAGTATTATTCTAGAAAGTAATCTAATACTTTCAAGACAACAAATATTCTTGTCTAACAGTTTGACCTTCCAATTCTCCTTCTCTACTATATTGTATATAGTAGAATATTAAAAAATATAATTTCAATTTTGATATATAAGACACATGTTATTGGCCTCAGGAAGGAACAACACTAAACATATATAAGTTTGATATTCAAACAAGGGCAGCCAACAATTTTAATTGTAATAAAGTTTGCAATGACGATGATAAAAAAGATCAAGGGCAATCAACAACAACAACCAATAATTTCAATTTCAATCTTAATTTCAAACAAACTAGCCAACAATTTCAATTTCAATTTCAAATTCAAACAAGAGAAGCCAACAAGGGCATACAAACTAACCTCAATCAATGTAACAATGACAGAGACAACTCGGTAGAGTAATTGCTACAAAGAAGAGGATGCAAGCTTCTTCTGAGCACAAAGGTGGTGACATTTGGAGGCTCACAGAGACTACAAAGGAGAAATTCTACCTTTGGAGGCTCATAGAAGCAACAATAGCGACAATGGCTTCAAAAATGGAGCACCCGTGGATGACTATGGACCGTGGACGATTGTGGATCGTGGATGACTGAATGACGGCGACGACAACAACAACGTCAATGGCGCCACGAGGAGAACAGAATCGCGCGAGAACGGCGCCACGAAGCAGTGGTTTCTAGTGTGGCGAGAATGGCGGAGGTTTGGTGCGACTACAACGGTGGTTCATGGTAGAGGAGGCGAGTGGAGGAGGCGAGGGAGGAAGAAGAAGAACGATGGTGAACGGCGGGAAGCGGAGAAACTTCAGCGGTTCACAGTGTTGCCAAAACAACAGTGGTTTGCAAGTGGTGAGAATAGTGTAGTGGTGGTCTGCAACTTCATCAATGGCTCAATGGCACATCGAGAACGAAGAGGAAGGTGATGTATAGAACAATGAGGCGCGAGAAGGAAGAAAAGAAAAGGGTTTCGTAGGTTTTAGAAACTCACCTATTAGATCGGTTCTAATAATAACCGATCTAATACACTATGCTGATTTTTTTTTAAATTTATGGTCCCTAAACTTTAAAAATGAATGAATATAATCCTTTTAACCCAATTACGTCATCTTTTTTTGAAGTGTCAAATACATTTCCCAACAGATGTCGAATCGGGAATGTGTCAAATGATGTAAACAACTTCAATACTAACATGAAACACATTCGACATGTCAAAAAAGTTAAAGTAATTTGGTTAAAAAAACTATATTCATTCATTTTTTAAGTTTAGGGATCAAAATATATCGATATTTTGGACAGGAAAAATTTCTAATTTTGGATCAAAGTTCAAGAACTAAAAACATACTTAATCCTATTTACATCATATATACATATTAAATAATTTATTGTTATAATTTTTAATCATATAAAATGATTATTTAATAATTAAAATAATTTAATTTATAATAATAACTAAAAATATGTATAACTTCGAATTTAATTTATTTATTTTATACAATATTATAATTAAAATAAAATTAACCACTTACTGTATAATGTATAATTTATTTACAGATGCATGGTAATTGTCCATATTGAAGTACTATACAACATTAGTGTCATAAAATATCTTTTAAAATAAGAAATTTAAAAATAAAAAAGTCCACGTAATTTCATAATAAATTCATTCTTAATAAATTATTAATTAAAATAAAATATTATTAATCACTTCAAATTTTAATATAATGTTAACAAAATTATTAATTTTGAAATAAGACAGGTGTGAATATTCAATATACAAATCATTTAAGATAATTAAACTTAAATTCATATATGTCTTATTATTCTCGATAATTATTTTCATAAAATATAATTCACTTAAACAAAAGTACAAATAAATAAAATACGCAATCTAACATTTATTTTATATTTATAATAATCATTCAAATACAATCTACCATAGATAAGAAGATAGAAAGATTGTTTGTTGTCTCAAAAGCAATAGTTTACTTTAACTTGAATGATAATTGCCTTACTTAAGTGAAATTTTTTTCATTTAAGTGAAAATTTGATAGATGTAGAGGTTGACTAGCAGTCCCATTTTCGATTGAGCAAAAACAATGAAAATAAGGTTTAAATCCTTGTTTTTATTTTTGTTTCATTGACAACAAAACCATTTTGAGAGGTTTTACCCAAAACCAATTTAACAAATACAACTTTCAAATACATACAAAATGATCAATACAATTCATAGTTTACTCAAATATCATTTTACAATCATTTCAGTTCAACATTTCAAGAGATTCTATGCATATTTTAAGGCATGCAAGGATACTTTCACAAGTTGTAGGCCTATCATTGGGTTTGATGGGTGCTTTCTCAAAGGTAGAATGGACGTGAGTTATTAACAACAATGGAAAGAGAAAGGAATGAATAAATGTTACCTATAGCATATGCTGTTGTAGAGGTTGAGAAAAAGGGCTATTAGACATGGTTCTTAGAGCTACTCATTGAAGACCTAGGTGGGAAACAATGGCTGCAACATGCACCTTTATTTCAAACCAACAAAAGGTGAATTTTACGTGTGACTCTGATTTTCTTTACCTCATTTTTATTTCAATTTGACATCATCTGACTTTCACTGCTTTCACTGCACATGTAAAGGTCTTTTGCCTACACTACAAGAGCTTTTACCTGGAGTGTTATTAATGATTTTGTGTGAGGCACTTATACTCCAACTTTTGAAAGAAATACCTTGGAAAAAAAAGTTGCAACGACTTATGTGGAAGACTGTAAGAGCCACATATCCATAAGCTTGGGAGGTCGAGATGAGGAACATCAAAGGTCATTATCTTGCCAAAGGCTAGGGTCTCTTGCTACTCTCACCACTTGAGTCAGTACGCTCTACGTGAGACTAACTGACTCTTTAGAGTGTTAGGATGCAATCCTTACTTGAATCCTTACTAAATTATATAATGAGGCACCACCACGAACCTTCATGAAATTACGTCCTAATCATGAGGCACCACCATGAGCTCCCACTAATAGGGGTCATGGAATTACGTCCTGACCAATGAGGCACCACCATGAGATCTCACCTAGAGATTCATGGAATTACGTCCTAAACCACACCAAAATCATGTCTCACCAACCAAGTATAAAGTTATCATGCATACAATTCCATGCCAACATTTATAACCAACCATCCTATTCATGTTTCATGAAAGGGTCATACCAAACTCATCCACTCCAGCCCATATAATCAGATATTACATGCATATTCACATACTTCCTATTTTAAATAGAGAAAAACCAGCCAATCATACAACCAACAATAATTATGTGAGAAAACAACACGGTCTGCGTAAGGTCTCGCTCAAGCTAGGAGCCCTCGCTCAGGCGAGAGGAGTGCTCTCGCTCATGCTGCAGACTCTCGCTTAGGCGAGACTACGAACAGAGGCCCTGGGAGGTTCGCGAACTCTCGCTTAGGCGAGGCCATCTCGCCTGAGCGAGATGGTGCGTCGCTCAAAACTCAGTTTTTTGCTTGAGCGAGTGCTCGAGCAAAAAACCCTGGACGAGCTTCTACTACTCTCGCCTAGGCGAGACGAGTTTGCTTGGGCGAAAATAACAGTTCTCCCTCACTGTTCCACGCCTGCAAAGCCAGAGATCCATCCAAAACAGCAAACAATGCATACTCATTCCATCATGAACACCACACAAACACCAGAAATGCAAAATAGAACCAAAAATAGGCAAAATAAATTTAAAATACGAAACCCTAGCTTCCCTTACTTGGAAGAGCTACTGTGAGGGTTTTGAGTACGAGTAGAGAAGCACCACAGCTCCTAGGATAATTTAGTGACCTAGAAACAGGGACACCAGAGGAAGGACATCTTACTACGGTTACCCTAGTTGGAACCACGAAACTCAAACTGGAAAAGACAGACCATGGGTTGAAAAACAACTTACGTGGAGCAGAAAAATGATTAAGCTAGCTTGACCAAGATTGAGACCAAACCCTAGCAGAGCACCGATGTAGTTCTAAGAGAGAGTGAGGAAAACTGATTTCTGAAAAGTGACAGCAAATGAGGGTGTTATGGCAGTTTAGGGTCTTGGACACCCTATGGGTCAGTCTTAGGCCCAACTGATTAGGGTAAACCTTTAAAAATTAGGACAGAGAATAAAGTGGGTCTTACATAAATGAAAGTTAAAATTAAGTAAAATACACAATTATCATAAAGTTTTAATAAACAAAAACTCATTTAATGATAAAAATATATTAAAATAAATTATCAAAATCAAACAAATACATTTTATTTTATTTATGATGTTAATATTTATATTTTAATTATTCATTTTATTATAATAATAATAATAAGATAAATTTATAAATATTTAATTATGACATCTTACATTTCAATTTAAAAATATATACTAAAATAAAAATTTCATCGATTAAATTTAAATTTCATATTAAAAAATAATTATTTAGCATTAATATAATTAAATTTATTTATTATTTTCATTATTTATTTTGGTATAATATAAAACGTAAATATGAATAGTAATATATGATTAAATTAAAATAATAATCAGTTATAGAAAAGAGATAGTCGATTGTGGAAGACAAATAATTTGTAATCTCTATTTTGTATAGTGATTTTCTTACAAATCATCTTAGAATCGTAAAATAAAAAACAGTTAAAATATTGTTATTTTTCAAAATTTAATATTTTTTTAATACTAAATATTTTTATGAGGATTTAATTACTAAAATATGCATGAGCAGCTCCCATTCACAGATGTTAGAAAAAGTGACAGTAAATTGGCATGAGCAGCTCCTATTTACAGATGTGAGCAAAAAGGGTGACGGGATGATGAGCAGCTCCTATTTACAGATGTGAGCAAAAAGGGTGACGGGATGACGAGAAGTTGGGGAAATGAGAGTTGAAGATGATTTTGGAAAGAGGTGAGAAAAAGGTTAAAGAAGCCAAATCACAGAACAATTCTATGCTTAACATGTTCAAGTAATTGTGAAGATCCAACAAGATTTCAGAAAAAAGGTTCTCAACGTGAGATTCTTATGCCATCGTAAGCACTTTATAGGTAAGCACAAAGTACAGATAACTTAATATCATGTTCTTTCAATCACTTCAATTACATCTTTGCGTGTAACCTCGGAAGGTGTTATGTGATCATGTTTATTAGTCCCACATTGACCAAAACACAAATCAACCAAGACTTTATAAATGTTCTGACAAGGATGTTAACTCGCCGAGTTGAGTAACGCCAGCTTGTGACTCAAGTGAGGGCATTATGGTGGTGGGATAATTCTGTGGCTTCTCTAGGTTGGGCTTTGGTTGCAAAATGCTGGGCTGCCCGCTCCAAGTTGAGAGCTGACTCACGGGATATTTGAGCGAAGGCTTAGATCTCTTGAGTCCTAAAGTGTAGGGCACTGCGTGAGGCTGGTTTCACAGAGCAGCAAAAACCTTCCTCTCCCAACGGTGGAGGGTTAACAGGCTGCTGCAGTCATTGCCCACTATGTCCCAGTGAGCCTAGTTTACTTAGACCTACACTTTTTACTTTTTTCTGTGAAGTGATCAATTACGGGAATGGAAAAATGATATTGCAAATTTAGATATCATTATCATATCTTTTTTTCCTTCGCTTCCATGCTACTTTATCTGTATAAACGTTATTCATAGTATGTAGTTTGTTGATGACCACAGTGATTGACATTCGTTCACTAGGTGCATTTGCAGAGCAAGACATTCCAATTTGCATCAGAGACACAAAGCAATCCTCAATCAAACCTTTAGTCGTGCCTTCAATCTCATTCTTCCTCCGTATAGCTTTTTCTCTTCACACTCAGACTCTTCACTTTCCCCATCAAAGTCTTGTTCAGACACTAATGAAGGATCAACTATATCCATGACATTGTTAGGTAGAGCAATTGCTACAAACTTCTGAATTCCCGTGTCACCTTCAAAAGCTTCGTCTG
>Ga0214543_1000528_pt1 | contig 65299 bp, 34 predicted proteins | sample CNSS2metaG_FD_160094 | JGI IMG/M metagenome (GOLD analysis project Ga0214543, IMG submission 160094) | Root nodule microbial communities from cowpea collected in UCLA plant growth center, Los Angeles, California, USA - CNSS2 | ecosystem: Host-associated > Plants > Roots > Nodule | place: USA...
ATTTTTTAACAAAATCTGATAGTTACTTAACGCTACGTTGTGGCTTGTGCCGGCTGATGAAGAAGAATATACTTGCTAAGCTACAAAATATCCACTCGAGGTGATTTGGAGCACTTTGTTGTGAATCAACGTGGCATTTGTTTGATAGAAGCGGAGATGATAAATTGTTTCTATTTCGGTTCGTATCCTATTTTTGAATTGTGATCACAGATAAAGCAGCTCCAAAAAATAGTAGAGGTTGTTGCAGATTCGTAAGTAAGCTACGTTGTGCTGTGAATGTGAATTAGGTTAGCGTTGTTACGGGGTGGCGAAAAGGACGGAGAGGTTGAGAGGTGAAAATCCCTTGGTTTGCAAAATATGATGTGTATGAGAATGAGTGAGAGAGTGAGTGTTTGTGATGGTTTTGTTAATTGGCCAGAAGTGAAAATAAAGAGAAGGATTAAAAAAAAAAAAAACTGAAAAGGAAGGATGGCCCTGTTATCCTGTTGGTTGGGGACCAGGTTGTGTGTTGTGCTGTGCAAAACTACCAGTTCAGGGTCAATTTCATATTTATTATTATGTAAAACTCTGTTACTTTGTTCTCAAGCGTTGTCGGGGTCGCTGCTGTTGAAAGTTTTCTATTGTTAGATTACAATTGGTTCATTGTTGAAGGAAGGATTAATAAAAAAGGGAACCTCGCTTTTTATGCTTTGTTTGGCCCCAGCCAGCTCTTTTTTCTTTTTAATTTTTCTTTTCCCTCGCTCCTTCTTCTTTATTCTTGTCTCCCTGTGAAGCTTAGTACCAAAGAATAAAAGTAAAAGACCCGTGTGTCCTTTAATCGGACTAAACTAAAACCATGATTGATCATCTCTCTTTAAACAGAAGTCTTTTAGGTCGTGATATGTTGCCAACTGCCGATAGTTTACTGATGATTAAAGCGTAATTAGTTAGCATTCTGTATTGTCTTAGTTGGATATAAATATAATCTATAGTTAGCTCGCTATTGCTGTTATCGAGTATTTATTTATCAACCGAAATTAACGGGTGGCTATCTTTTCTGAGTTTGGTCATTTCATGATTATGAATTGTGATTATCTTCTTGCATTTAGTTAAGGGCTTAGTATTTTTTGTAAACTCTCGGTTCTTTTCTTTTAAATGCTTGCATCTTGGGAAAGAAAGAATAGCTTTAATAATCAACCACCCCACTTGTCCACTTTTAGGAGTCATGGGCTTTTTATGAGGTCTGATTAACTTGTTAATTGGGTCGGAGAAAACATTGGGCAAAGCGAGACATGGGAGCTATCGCTGGAGAAGAGCTGCTGAAATGGGAGAAGATGCAAGGAGTGAGTGGCCGCGAAGAGAAGATTCTTGTGTCAATAAGGCTGAGGCCTCTGAATGAGAAGGAGATTTCTGCTAATGAATCAGCAGACTGGGAATGCATTAATGATACTACCATCTTGTATCGGAACACACTTCGTGAGGGATCCACATTTCCAAGTGCCTACACATTTGGTAAGCAAATTTGCTTTATTATTTGAAATTTTTATTGCCATTGAAACTGAGTTATTCAGTTTCAGGTTTATACTTGACATTAACAAAGTACTGAGGACTTAACGCGGGTTAGATTTGGTAAATATATAGTCCTAAACGCCACAGGATCTCTTTCCCTTACCTGAAGAAAGACATTTAGTTATTTTTACATTTCGATTAGTTTAGGATTGCATTGCCTCGACTCATTGCTGCGGTAATGGACTTTTTCCCTAATCTGCGTGATCCGACTTTGGAAAATAATTAACTTTGATGCAAACATTTGGTGGATGAATTAGCACCACTTGCTAACTGTCAATCTCAATTTTCTTTAAACTTTAATTTTTAAATATAGTATTACTATGCTTAAATTGCATTTTGCCTATTTTTGTCGTATGATATAGCCTTTACAAGTTTTAATTTTTAATAAAGACATCGAACTGGAGATCCATTGATTATGGGTGGAGTTTTTCTAAACTTTTCTTTTTTTATCATTGGTGATTTTTTTTTGATCGGCTTTTATCTTTGGTGATAGACAAAGTATTTCGGGGTGATTGTGCCACAAGGCAGGTATACGAGGAAGGAGCCAAAGAAGTTGCTCTTTCAGTTGTTGGTGGAATTAACTGTGAGTATAATTGTCATGATGGCTAGTTTCTTATACTCATTGCCCATTTTGATTAATATACGTATTATATATTCTTTCAGCGAGTATTTTTGCATATGGGCAAACAAGTAGTGGGAAGACATATACGATGGTTGGAATAACCGAATACGCTGTTGCTGATATTTTTGACTATATAAAGAGGGTAAATATACTATTATATTGATATATATTCTGGTTTAATTCTTGGCTATCATTCTCCACCAGAGCCTATAATATTATTATTAAGTGCTGTTGACAATATAATTTTAACTTTTTTAGCATGAAGAAAGAGCATTTATATTGAAGTTCTCAGCAATTGAAATTTACAATGAAATTGTTCGAGACCTCCTCAGTACGGACAACACTCCACTTAGGTTACGTGATGATCCAGAGGTGAATAATGCCTTTATATTGGATAAAAGTGTAATAAAAAAAATATCGCATAATCAACTGTTGTTTTAATGATTCATTATTTTCAAATCAGAGAGGCCCCATTTTAGAGAAACTCACAGAGGAGACTCTTCGAGACTGGGGGCATTTAAAAGAGCTTATAGCCTTCAGTGAAGGTAAAAGCAAAAGACTTTGCATAGTTTTATTGTTTCAGGGTAGTCAATAGTAGGCATTATTGTATTGCTTACTTTATTCTTGCAGCTCAGAGACAGGTGGGGGAGACATACCTCAATGAGAAGAGTTCTAGATCTCACCAAATTATCAGATTGGTATGTGCCTTCCCCTTGCATGCTTAAAATATTGTGCTCAATACTTTTTACTGATAGACTTCCATTTACGGAGTTGCAACATTTCAGACAATGGAAAGTTCTGCCAGGGAATTCATAGGCAAAGGCAACTCAGCCACCCTAGTAGCTAGTGTGGTATGTTTTACATTCTTTAAAATTCCCCTCCTATTTCGGTCATTATCAAAGATTTTATAATTGTTTAATTTCTTTTTGTTTCTCTGCAGAATTTTGTTGATTTGGCAGGGAGTGAGCGTGCCTCTCAGGCATCATCAGCTGGGATGAGACTAAAAGAAGGTTGCCATATAAACCGGAGTTTACTTACTCTTGGAACTGTTATTCGCAAGCTTAGGTTGTCTACTCACTCCTCAGTTTATGGTGCTTTCCTTATTTATGCAGTTTCTAATATAGTTAAAAAATCTACCTCAAATTTATTTAATTTCACCTTTTCCCGTGTCTTTTAATTTTATTATTGCTTAATCATATTATTCTAGTTTTTCTTTATAACCTTCTGGCCATAAGGTTGCCTAGTTTTCTATATGGATGAAACTGACCCATCTGAGACTATTATGATATCATAGTAGGATAGCGTTTCTATATATAAAGAATTAGGGTAGCCTCTTTAGTTAATTTATATATATATATATATATATATATATGAAACTCTTCAGTTAGAGAGATGAAATCTAGTTAATATTTTATGATTATCATTCCATCGTCAATAAATTGTGAGAGAAAAGAAGGCAGATAATTTTGTACCTCTGGCTAATTAGAGGTATCTTAGCACTAGAAATCTTTTGTATGTTCAAAACTTTGATGCAGGAGCTATCCCATAACTGTTTAATAAATTCATTGACTTGATGTGAATAATGCAGTAACGGAAGACATGGACACATCAATTACAGAGATTCCAAGTTGACACGTATACTGCAGCCTTGCTTGGGTGGAAATGCTAGGACGGCTATCATTTGCACTTTGAGCCCTGCACGAAGTCATGTTGAGCAAACCAGAAACACACTTCTTTTTGCTTGTTGTGCAAAAGAAGTTACCACTAAAGCACAGGTTAATGTCGTGATGTCTGATAAGGCCTTGGTCAAGCATTTGCAGAAAGAGGTGGCTAGATTGGAGAGTGAGTTGAAAACTCCTGGTCCGGTTACCACCAATTGTGATTATGCAACATTGTTGAGAAAGAAAGATCTCCAGATAGAGAAGGTTGTATAATTTACTGTTTGAATTCTTGTGCTATAATGTTTGTATTGATTGTGGGCTTGTCTTGTGTATTAACCTCTTTCTGGCTACTTGTGTTCGTGACCAATACCGCCCCTGTGAATTTATGTATCCTATCTATAAGAAGGATAGGAACACCTTAGAATAGACCTCAAATGGACTTGTTTGCCTCAGTTTTTTTTTTTTTTTGGATAGAGCAGGGGTTTTCTTCAATGCATCTTACTGTTCATGTTTCGTTGGCGGTTAGAGACACTGTTCAACATGTGTCACACTCTCCCTAGAAACACAACTTAGCCATTTTATATAGGTTAATAGCCTTGTTTTTTGGGGAAAAATTCGATATCTTTGACATAGTTGTATTGATATTAAATGAAATACTTTTCAGGTTCATGCATGTTACATATTTCTGTGTTTTCTTTGCTCATTGCATGTTCATGATAGGAATTTTAATTATTCAGATGGAGAAGGAAATTAGGGAGCTAACTAAGCAACGTGACCTTGCTCAATCAAGGGTTGAAGATTTGCTGCGCATGGTCGGAAAGGAGCAGATATCTGAGAAAGTAGTTTCTATTTCCTAACTTATTACATGTTTGATGTCGTTCCTTTAAATTGGGATTGCATTGTTCAGGCCTGCATTATTAATCATCAATCTTAATGTGCAGGAAGGGGAAGATATGTGGGATGATGACTGTTCTGTATCAGAGTCATCGAGCATTTGTGGTCCTCATCGTCCTAATACACACATCAGAGAATTCAACAACCCTCATTATAATGATGGAGACAGTGGAAGTAATCCTGATGGTAGGTACTTGCGTATCTTTGCCTGCAGAGTACATAGTTTGATAATAATGATATTCTTTGGTGGAACCGCATCAGATCCAATCATTTCTAAGCTATTTTTTCTTGTACAGAAGACACTGAAGATTACTGCAAGGAAGTTCGATGTGTTGACAATGGGGACTTAACTTCAGCAATATCTGGAGAGGACAGTGGAATAAGCCAGGAAATATCTTCACATTTGAATGAAGATGCTGGAGACAGTCAGATCCAAGAAAATTCAACACTTCTGGAGCAGAGGCTGCATGATGTACAGTCAACCATTGATTCTCTCGTATGTCCTTCCCCTGATGAACAATCTCCACAGGGCATGTCAGAAAATATGTCAAATTGTAGGAATCTTCAATTAACTAGAAGCTGGAGTTGTACGGAGTATCACATGACTGGTTCGCCGGATTCAATGGGAGAAATACAGAGGACTCCAGCCAATGGATATGATAAAGGATTCCCTGGAAGGCCAGATGGTTTGCGGAGAAAGTTTCCTCCATTAAATTATGATGGTTCTATAAAATTGTTAAGAAATGGTTCTCAGTCTTCCATGGGAAGTCTTTCTGTGGATGATCTTAGAGCGAGCAGCATCAGAACATCTGCTGATGAGGATATTGCTAGCATCCAGACTTTTGTTGCTGGGATGAAAGAAATGGTCAAACAAGAATATGAAAAGCAGCTTGTTGATGGCCAGGTGAGAATAAGTCGATATTTTCCTAACTATACACATCTTTTAGTTGTCTCTTCCTAAGTATGGGAGACTGTTTACTGTAGGACCCCGAGGCAGGAAGAAAGAGGAACGTGAAAGATGTAGGTGTGGATCCGATGTTAGAGACGCCTGGAACTCCTTTAGATTGGTCTCTGCAATTCACGAGACAGCAAAAGGAGATAATTGAACTGTGGCAATCATGCTGTGTACCATTGACCCACAGGACCTACTTCTTTCTTTTATTCAGGGGTGATCCAACAGATTCCATTTACATGGAGGTAGAACTTAGAAGATTATCCTTCCTAAAAGAAACGTTTTCTGATGGAAACCAGTCTGTGAGAAATAGTCAGACAATCACACTAGCTTCAAGGTTCTGTTTTCTCTTTCTGTCACTTCTGCATGTGTTTCAGTTTCTTCTATTATTCGGAATCCAAATGGACATATTGGCCTCTACGACTAACGAAGAAATTTCTACATTGAACATGGATCATATGATTATTTATCCACCTATATTGACTCATCGTCCCCTACAAAAAGCTATTGCCTGTTTTGTTGATTTGATTCACTTATGGTTGATTTAGTTTATTGCTTTTCCTTGCACCATGGAGGTTAACTTGTTAACTAGTGTATTTCTTTTGATGTATGTGCTTGGTTGGGGATACAGCGTGAAAGCACTTCGGCGAGAAAGAGGAATGCTTGTGAAGCTTATGCAGAGGAGGCTTTCCGATAAGGAGAGAATAAGGCTGTACGAGGAGTGGGGCATTTCATTGGATTCAAAGCGCAGGAGAATGCAACTAGTGAACCGTTTGTGGAGCGAAAATGATATGAACCACGTAATGCAAAGTGCTACAATAGTTGCCAAGTTAGTGAGGTTTTGGGAGAGGGGCAAGGCCCTCAAGGAGATGTTTGGGCTTAGCTTCTCACCCCAAATCACAGGGCGGAGATCATCTTTTTCCTGGAAAAATAGCTCACCATCTCTTTTATAGTCCTTTTTATTTTTTGGCCCACGCGTGTACAGTGTTAGAGACATTTTATCAGCGTTTCTGATTGATCACACTCTTTCAACTTGTTCTGCATTCTTTCAACCATAGAAACGTGAGGATTGCAGCTTCATTGAGATAAGAGATGTGGGTTATTGATTAAGCCACTTTGGGCGGTTGTTTTGTCTTTTTTTTTTTTTTTATTTTATCATTTTGGTGTATCATTTAACGAGTTAAAATTTTTCTCTTCTCTTGGTGCAAGGTGTGTTGTGTTTTTGTTTCATTGTAAACTACTTTAATTTTTCTCCCTAACTTTGAAGGAAGTCGTCATACGTACTTTTGTATATTACACTGAGACGATCGAATTGTGCCACGAGGCAGTGTAGATCAATATAGACTATTTGACATAACCGTGGTGGACTTGTTCTTGTTCTTTGTTTCTCTGGTTGCTGAAGTTTTATTTCTCAACTATTTTTATTTCTATCACTTTATAGAGATCAACGGCAAGCCAAATAATCGTATTTCGAGTAAAGCTAGTAATTGCCGGTTTCTTAAGGTATAGCTAGTATGATAATCTATTTCGTGATAATTGCTACACACAACACATGCAGCTTCTTCGTGTTTTAACTTCAAGTCTTGAAGATTGTTTATACATCTAAAATGAGAAAGGTGCGAAATTCGAATAAATAATTTCTGAGATAAAAAAGGTATTTTGACTTTTGTAATTTGTGTTTTTTAATAAATAAATATGCTTTTAATATGTTTTTTATTTTTTGGCTTTAGTTTGGTAGTTATAAACCAAATACAGTGGATGACTTGTTTCTTGAGTGATATAAAGAAAGCATAGATTCACTGCTATTTTACTCCATTCAAAGATGATCATCTCTAATACGGATTGCAATTTATTATATCTCCTTCAGATTTACTATTTTCTTTGGGAAAAGCTATGGTAATAAAGTTAAACGATAATAGGTTTAGGGTTTATGAACAAAACTACAAGAAAATTCCAAAAAATCATATAACAGCATCAGTATCCCACAAAAAGAAAAGAATGAGTCCTGTTGATCAAGTATATAGATGAAAGAAAAAGAAAAAAAAACAAAAAACAACAAACATAAACGTATATCCTCTAAAAACAGCTCCGCATGAAAATACCATGATTCCTTAAACCCACACCATCACGAAAAGCATAACTCTTAAATTCCTCAGACTCTGTGTCAAAACTGTGACAGTGCCCTAGTTTTCTTGTGTGATACATCGACGCATGTTTTCCAGGTAAATTGGCATAAACGAGGAATTTGGTATTGATTTTTGTGTAATGATTAAATTAAATTTTAAAAATTTATAATTATAAGTAAGTCGTGCAAAATAGACATAATTTCATAACCACACGAGTTTCTTTTAATGAAACTGCAGGAAGCACGATTTTGGTATTGAAAACGAAATCATACTATATTAAAATGACTTAGTGTTAACTTATTTAGTTGTTTTTTTATTTAAATTAAAGTCATAACAGCATAACGTACATGAATTGAATTTAAATATCTTCAACTTAGTACATTTCCCTTAATAATACTCAGTAATTTATAGAATATTAATAGTAATAATTAATGTTACATAATCATGCACAAATTACATCCAGCTCTTTTTTGGTGCTGAGTGGTTTCTTTGATTTGTCTTCACTCTTCACTCTTCACTCAAACCAGAAAGTTTGATCAGAAAGAGAGATAGAGTGAGAATTGCATTTCTTAAATAACAATAATATTTTAATAATTAAATTTTGGTAACTTTCTTTTACATAATATAAGAAAATAAAAAAATGAAAAATTATTTAAAAAATACAATCTTAAATTGTAAAAAATAATTATCAAAATTTAATCGTTAAAAAATATGTTTCAAAAAGACACGGATGTATCGATGTTCTCTCTCACATAGGAAACAATTCCACTACTACCAGAGTTAAGAGTAAACTCTGCTATGAATTCGTATTATTTTTAATAAAACGTTTGTGTTTTGAGAGTGATTTTTAATACGAACTTATTTAGAATTCGTATCATACTTTAACAATTTTGAACCAGCCGCTTCACCACATTGTTCCAATATAATTTCAATTTTATTAAACGAAAATCGTATAATTTTAACACAATTTCTATATTAAAAGTCATTCTTATTTAGTCTGATTTGTCTATTATTGTGCTTTTTTAAAATTTATTTACTTTTATAAAATCAATAGTGAATTACACAATTTACGTAAATTTATTGTTTTGAAACTACGGGTGCTCACTCATGATTTTCTTTTCTTGATATCTCTGGAAGTTATTCAAAAAGGAAAAGCAATTCCCATAAAAAGTGAGTAATGCCATTATGTTGAGAATTCAGGTAAGTGAGCCTGTCTTGTACTTTAAAATGGTTTTGAAAAATTGACAAACATTCCCTTAAGGAGATATTTTGTTTTATTTTTTCTATTTAAGTGTAGTTACCATTGCATTTTAGGATGATCTTTTAAGTATTTTTGTTTTTTTATAAATTTATTTTAAACATTTCACTTTTAATAAAGATAAAATGAATTTATAGTATCTAAAATTTTGTAAAATTGAGTTAGATTTAAAACTTATTTATTAATTTATCTATTTGTGATTAAACTATCTTTGTTTAATTATAATACATATTCATGGTAATAATTTATTTATTTGTGGCTACAAACTATCTTTGTTTGATTATAACACATATTCATGGTAAGAATATAAAGAATCTAAGCTCATAAAATATCTAAATACCTTTTTTATAAAGTAATGAACATGTAAAGTTCTAATTTTAAAGACCTCAAAATTTAGTTTGAGTATTATAACTTTTTTATTATTATTATTATTAATCTCATTACATTAATTTAAAGGTGTCCGAAATTTTTTTTGGTCACAATAATTAAAAGGTTTACTTGATCGAAAACTAATTAAAGAAATTTGAGTAATCATAAATTTTTTTTATATCATATGTATACATCATATTAAAGTTAGGTCATACTTTTCTTTTAAAAAGTAGGTGTTTTAAAAAAGTAAATGAGATATAGATATTTATAAGAAAATTATTTCACTCAAAACTTTCATTAGAATACTTAAAGATTTTGTAAAGTTTAACATATCACTCATTTGATGGGTAAATATAAATACTATTTTAAAATTATTTCTATATTAAGCAATTTATAATATATTAAAATCATTTATGTATTTATTTTATTTTTCTTAATTATTAAAACTGTTGAGCCTATAAAAAGTTAAATCTATATTATTACTAGAAAATCAATTTATATTTTATTTCATGACCTTACAAAATCAAACTATCTATTATATTATAATATATTATAATATATATATATATATATATATATATATATATATATATATATATATATATATATATATATACGTGTAGCCTTAAAAATATTCATGTAATATATATAATTTATACTCACATATGCGTAAGCATTTTTTTTTTTCATCCCTTATCAGAATGAAGTATATCCGAAATTAAGTATATCGGAAGTGATGTGTTATATTTTTTCCATATTAATGGTTATAGTTATTGAAAAATCTTGTGATTCTATATATGACATTTGTATTATATATATATACAAGATATTTAATATTATTTTTATATTAAAATTTTGTGAGACTTGTGACTTATATTTGGATTATTTTCAACAATCTCTTCTCAAGGATACGGTGACTCATTTTTGTGTTATTGTTATGCGCTGAGTCACCCGAATCATCGGCTCTGATACCACTAATAAGTTATATATATATTTTTTCATATATGGATTATAGTCATTGAGAGATTGTACTTATATATATATATATATATATATATATATATATATATATATATATATATATATGACATTAGTCTTACACATATAAGACATTTGACATCATTTTTACACCAAAATCTTAAGGCAATAATGTTATGAATCTTTATATCTTTATTCTTATATAGTGTTTAACTTTGTCTATTTTATTCAATGTAAAACTTTTAACTCACACTTAAACTATTCCAAAATGAAACGATGTAATATGTCTCATCCGTGAATGAATCTATTATGTTTTAACTTACTAGATTATTTGAAAAACTAAATTTGAATATAATATTATAAATACTATTTAGTTATAATTGGTATACTACTTGAAAGAAAAACATGACTACAAATTAATAAAAACAAGTATTTTTTACTGAATTACTCAAAAAATTGCTGTATGGTATACTTAAACAGTGAAATTTTGATCATACCATATAAATAAGTATTTAAGACGAACAAATATTCCTAAAAAAGACAATAAAAATAGATGGATCTGTACTTAAAAAAAAAAAAAAACTAAGAAGAAAACTAAATGCACACGAAACAAATACCTCATTAATTATTATCTTAATCTCACTTCTGATACTGTTTATCAGGTCCTTGAAAATGCTCTGCATGGAATTTTCATCACGGGTTTTACAAGAAGGGATTTTATTTCAGTGGTTGAGATTCATTTTTTTGGGCAGTTATAATTAACTTCACACAATAAACAAAGAATTGTAATTATTAATTAAAATTTAATAATTGAGTTTACATTTAAATAAACATTTTTTATTTATAATATATATATATATATATATATATTTATATTTATATATAAATTAAATTAATGTAGATAAATGAAGAAAAAAATGTATTTATAACTTATCTATACGTGATTTCATAGATATTTTAAATAAAATCTTATCAAGGATCTTTGGAAAATAATCAATCCAAAATAATACCTAATTGTCACATGCACTCGTTTTAAAGGGAGAAAAATAAATACACAATTTCGTTCTCCTTTAAAGTTCTTCAATTAGTAAAAAAAATAGAAAGTTTCTTTCAGATTCAATAATAAAATCTATCAATTTTTAATGAAAAAATGTCTTATTATTTATATTTAAAAATTGAAAACTTTGATTGAACTAATTATTAAGAACAACCTGTATGAAGTAAAAAACATACAGGACTAAAACAAATCAAGAAAAAATAATGATATTTAATATATATTTATTTTATCATTTATCTTTAATGTACAATTCACAAATATAATATTTAAATATTAGATAAATATGACATGGTTAATTTGACTTTTCATTTTCGTTTTCACAAAAGAGGAGACTAGTTTACTTTTAATTTTCTTAAAAAAAGAAAAGACATTTATATTTTAAATCCACTCTCATTAAATACTACAAGCTTTGATGTAGTCATAACATTCGTACAGTTTTAATTTATAAACATATTTATATTTATATAAATTCAATTTTTAACGTTCCACATAATCATCACACAAAAAACTAGCAACCCATTTAATCACTCGTCGTATTTTAATATGAACAAAATGTGAGACTAAAATACAGAAGTGTTAACATGTTTATTAAAAGTATTACATACTTATACAAATTATAATGTTTAGAATCCTTTTTAGCTTCAGTTTTTTTAAACAGAAGGAAATGTGAGTATGTCAAGTTAGCCAAACAAATAATCACACAAATTGAGAAAATAATTTAAATCTCAATTTTTTTCTCGAATTTGCGGAAAAATGTGAAGAAATTGAAGATAACAATAAATTGAACAATTGATTATTTTTTATTAATATTTTTGAATAATTATACTTTATAAATAAATAAATAACTAATTAATTTTAAATTTAATATGTAATATAGTATTTTTTTAAAATATTACTTCTTTATGTATTAAAATTTATAAAAAAATATATTTTAATTTTTATTTATATTTCAAAATTTATTTTTATATCAAGTTACTTTTAATTTCATTTACAAATTATTTTGAAAATACATTCAATTTTTTTCTATTATATCAATCAAATCAACTCCAATTTTTATACTCATTTTCTCTTACTTTCCATCAATCAAAACAATTTAATTTTTCACTCTCGTCTCCTTACATTTATGTGTTTTCTCAACCTCTCAAATTTACTTAATTCAAACAAAAGTTTAATGTTGAATGAAGTTGCATCTCACTAGTGCAACCCGGTTAATGTAAGGGAATCTCAGTTTTTTTTTTCATACAATAAATAAAATATTTTTTAAAAACTTTAATGTATTTTATATTATTTGTCATTTTTAAATTTTTATACATGTAATACTCTTAAAATATTATTTTAAAAATCTGCTACTGCATTGAGGAACACTTTAACTTTAGTTGACACCGTAGTAGAGTGAAAGAAAAAGAAAGAAAAAAAAGTGACAAATTTGTAAATGATAGTGCTCATATATGTGAACCTTATTACTTGTCTTGTCATTTGATGTTTCATTCCAGCTTTGCAATTGGTAATATGGCTGCAGTTTCAGTGAACCTCATTACTCCTCGTGTCTTTACTAACGGTCAATTTTTGAAATGAAAACATGATTTTTTTTTTGTCTACAAACAGATTTAAAAATATGTAATATCATAACGTATTTGAATAACAGAGACATCAATTGTGTTCTGTTGCTAGTTGACATAGATTTAATAATAATCATAATTTTTATATTATTAGGTAATATATGGACTGTGGAATTTATTTTATATGATTAGGTTATGGATACTAACTCTATAAAAAAATATACAATATGTTTTCACGAATATTCAGCAGATAATGGAGCAGATTTTTTTAGATAATGACCATGAATAACTTGATATACATGATCTAGATTAAAAGCAAATAAAAAGGAAACTGCGCGAAAATTTTAATGCGAGTTTTAAAACTAAATTTTTAAATAAATTAAACTTATTATATTAACCGGTTAATTTAAAAAAGAGATTTCCAGAATTAAAGTTTTTAAAATAAACCTGTAATTTTTTATTACAAATATCATAACTAATTTATAAAATATCACGATTTTAAATATACGTGATATTATATTAGTAGATAATGATATTATAATATTATTAAATTAATATATAAAATAAAATTATATTATTAAAAATAAAATAAAATATATTAAAAATGAGAGAATAATCGTCGATAAATAAAAAAAAAATTAAGATAAACTATTTTATAAAAGAATTCTAAAATAACAATTAATTTTTAAAAATTTAATAAATAATTATATTTTACTAATTTATAAGATATTAGAGTATTGTTTTGACATCAACACATTTTTTTTTTTACATATTTCACATTTATTATTTTATTTTTTTAATGTTTAAAATGTTTTTAAAAGTGAGATTTTAACTAGTGCAGAGTGCACTAGATAAGTGAGTCGTGTTGTTTCACTAGTAGCAAATTATTGCACGTTGTTTGACTAGAGAGTGAAGAGTCATAGAAAATGGCGTAAGTGTGAGATAAGATAACGACAAGGAACGTGCTTCTTCCTAATTCCAATTATATATGGTCATTCTTCTTCTCCAAAAACTGCATAATCCTCAAAACAAACATGGCTGTGGACGAACCTCCATCTATGAAACAAGATTTTGATCTTCAAAACAAACCCAAAAGAAACAAGTTTGCTTTAGCTTGTGCCGTTTTAGCTTCCATGACTTCTATCTTACTTGGTTATGGTCAGTATTACACTGCTAGGTTATATTATGTTTAATCGATCCATGTTTTTGTTAAAAATAAGCGTGAATTTTAACTATTACAGATATTGGAGTGATGAGTGGAGCAGCGTTGTACATACAACGAGATCTTAGAGTATCGGATGTGAAAATCGAAATCCTGAATGGTATCATCAACCTCTACTCGCCGGTCGGTTCTTTCATCGCCGGCAGAACCTCCGACTGGATAGGTCGGCGCTACACCATTGCACTCGCCGGCATCATTTTCTTCGCCGGAGCAATCCTCATGGGATTCTCCCCTAACTACGCCTTTCTCATGTTTGGCCGCTTCTTCGCCGGCGTTGGCATCGGCTTCGCCTTCCTCATCGCTCCGGTCTACACCTCCGAAATCTCCCCTACCTCCTCCCGCGGCCTCCTCACTTCCTTGCCAGAGGTTCCTATTTCTCTCTCCTTCCAATCATCTTTCTGTTACTTCAACCTACTGTGTTGAAAGCTGCATAAATAAGTACTTCAAATTTTCAATTCCAAAGTTACGCTCAGTTTTGTTATGAAATATTGAACTGGTTTTTTAAATTGTTTTATCAAATTAGAAATAAACTATGTGCGCAACTATTGAATGTAACTACTTTTGGTTTTTCAGATATTCCTAAACGGAGGGATTCTAATAGGATACATTTCAAACTATGGATTTTCGAAGCTGTCGCTTCGGCTGGGATGGCGGCTCATGCTTGGAGTGGGAGCCATTCCGGCCATGTTTCTAGCGGTGGTAGTGTTAGTGATGCCGGAGTCACCGAGGTGGCTCGTGGCGCAAGGTCGATTAGGCGAAGCCAAAAAAATTCTGTACAAAATCTCCGACTCCGAGGAAGAGGCTCGGCTAAGGCTAGCCGACATAAAAGAGACGGCTGGGATCCCTCAGGACTGCGACGACGACGTCGTATTGGTGAACAAGCAGAGTCACGGGCAAGGTGTATGGAAAGAGCTTTTCCTCCACCCCACGCGCCCGGTTCTCCATATCTTCATCGCGTCGCTCGGGATTCACTTCTTCGCGCAAGCCACGGGCATCGACGCCGTCGTTTTGTACAGCCCGAGAATCTTCCAGAGCGCCGGAATCAAATCCGATAACTACCTTCTCCTCGCGACGGTGGCGGTTGGGTTCGTGAAAACCGTTTCCATTTTGGTTGCCACGTTTTTGTTGGACCGGGCCGGGCGGCGCGTGTTGCTTTTGTGCAGCGTCAGTGGGCTGATATTGTCGCTCGTGACACTGGCTGTGAGTCTCACCGTGGTGGGCCATTCTAGTTCGACGCTGACGTGGGCCATTGGGCTGAGCATCGCTTCGGTGTTGGCCTATGTAGCTACTTTCTCGATTGGGTCTGGGCCCATCACGTGGGTGTATAGCTCGGAGATTTTTCCGCTTAGGTTGCGCGCTCAGGGCGTGGCTATTGGGGCCATTGTGAATAGGGTGACGAGTGGGGTGATCTCAATGACTTTTCTGTCCCTCTGTAAGGCCATTACCACTGGTGGTGCTTTTTTCCTCTTCGCCGCCGTCGCTGTTGCTGCGTGGATTTTTCACTACACAATGCTACCCGAAACACGTGGGAAGACTCTTGAGGAAATTGAAGGCTCTTTCGGTCATTTCTGGAGAAGGAACCCTAAACCCAAAGGACTTCATGGCACTAACGGCGATATCCCATTAACGAGCAGTGTTAAAACTTCCACAAACATTGATTAGGATAATAAAGTATTTTACAATCTTTTTTTCTTCCTAATTATTATACGTGCTTGGCAAATCAGTTGTATTTTCATCCACGAGGTGGTAAATGATAAGAGTGCTTCATTCACTTATTGTATAGAATAAATATTATTCATATATTAAGATAATCATATAATTTGAATGAATTGACAATTACAAAATGAATTTGATTGATAGTTATAAACTATCAGTGTAAATTGACACTACTAATTAATCAGATTCTATCATTAGTATGACTTTAAATATATTTATCTAAACTTATGACACATTAGGATATGTAATTGGATAATTGCGATAAAACGTTGTAGAAATGAATTTAGTTCGACAAATCAATCTATCAACTACTTAAAAACGGGACCCAAATTGGGGACCTAATTGTTTCTCTTGCTTTATTTCAATTATATTTTCTAATTAGTTTAAGATCTCTGTCATTCTGGAAAGAAGTGTTATAAAATATATAAGCTCTAGTTCTGTTTTTCTTTTTAACTGAAGGGGCCAGCTTTAAAAAGAACGTTTCAAAAACAGCATAAGGTTTAATTATTTTAAAATGACATTAATCACAGATAGGATAGGATTTCATTCGTCACAGACTGCTTTTTATTAAAAAATTATGCAGAGAAAAAGGTAAGAGAAATAAATTTTTCAAAGCTACTGTTTTTCGAATGGCTAAAAAATAATAATTTGAAGGAATTAAAAAATGTTTTAACAATTTGTGGAGAAAATGCAATGAAATGTGCTTGACAAAAAATATAAGAGAAAATATGCTATAATACACGTTGTGATACATTACCAAAAAAATAATATTGACTACAATGCAAGCACAACCACATTTTCAAACGTATACCGGTGAATGGATGCATGCATGATTGAAAAGAATAAAGAATATGGCAGTTACTGAGTAGGCAAAAACTGGTTCAAGAAAGAATTGCTTTAAGGGCATCCTTGACGTAAGAATATTTGAAGGTGAAACCCAACTTCTTAGCTTGAGTAGGAAGCACTTTCTGCCCTTCTAAAACCTACAAAGAGAAGAAGTTAAATGGCAGCAGTTAAGTAGAGTGAGAACAGATTATTCCTTACCACAGAAGCACCTTCTCCAAGGACAGCCTTGAGTGCAAAATCAGGTACCGGCAGCCATGAGGGGCGAGCCAAGACATGTCCCAACTGGTCACACAATTCTGCCAATCGCACAGGATTTGGTGCAGTTCCATTGATAACACCTAAACAAACATCATTCACGATAAAGCAACAAAACAAACAGAAAATACTTTGTCTTGAAAATGTCTAGAGTGGCTAGGGGTATCTCAGAAGGAGTAACGTAATTTAACCGTGTAAGTGTGGTTGGAGGTATTAGTGTAGTAAGAGGAAAATGAATGGGTAATCTCATTTGCATTCTTTTTTAAAGAATTTTGATAAATTCGTTTTGGGATATGGGAGCGAATAATTCACCTTTGTAAGATGGATTTGATAGCGCTTCATATATCAAATTGACAATGTCATCCAAGTGAATCCAGGAGAACCTGCACCAAAGAATAAAATGAAGGAAAAATATTATTTGACACCATTTTATACTCATGTATGGTTAAGATAGTCATTGAAAAAGGTAAACTTTTGTATTTGTAAAGAAAAAGAGGAAGTCAAAAGTAGGGAAAGGTAGTATCAAATAGGTGTAAAAAAAATTTAGTGTCAAAATACAATTGTCCGTGTGCTCAACTATGACATCTACCATGAAATTAATACAAACTAAACATCTTATTGGCAGCAATCAAGCTGTAAAAGGGGCTATTTTGCTTCATCTGTTACAAGAGAAAGAAACTGAGTGCAATACCATTGTTTTCCAGAACCGAGAGGTCCACCGGCAAACAAGTTGAAGAGAGGTATCATTTTAGCTGCAGAGACAGAGATGTTATTATCAGTTAAACCCAACAATATCTTGAATTTTCAATAGTTTTTTTATCAGATATAATTTCTTCATGACATTAAACAAGAAAAATACTTGTATTACAAAATATATTTTGTTTTAAGATCATATTTAATAGAATCACCAATATAAGCCTAAGGGCATAAGTGAACAATAATAGCATAGGATATCAAATACTATATATTTAAGTCCATAATTTGCACTTTAGAAGTCAAACCTAGTGCTCCACCATCTTTACCAAGAACAACACCAATGCGAATTAGAGTCAGTCTAACATCTCCGTTTACCTTTAGGGCTGTGGATTCCCACTCCCTACAAACCTGTACAGAAGGGGAATTCTTGGTCAGTGCAATATAGAAGCTACAGTTGAACATGGTTCCATATTTTTGAATAACATCTAGAGGGACAGAAAGTTAGACAGAAGTAGCTCCTATTTTTCATAATCAATGCCTTCATTTAACTTGTATTTTTTGTACTAGACACGATAAAAAGTTCGAGATCAAATTTCAAAGAAGAAACTGGGTTCTTTTTGCACTTTCAACCAAATAATAAATGTTGGTTTTCAAATGACTCAAACGCCCAAAACCAAAGTCAGATTAGTTTTAATACCTTTCGTTGACTTGAAAATATCGGATTCGTAGAACTGAATGATCATAAACACACTTTCAAGGAAAAATAGACAAAAGCTATTTATAAGATATATCAATTATGACCAATATTCTTAAACACCATCAACTATGTCGAAAAAATAAACTAAGTACAAAAACAGAAAGCTAAGAGATTAAAACCATCATCATATGAAATGTTAAATAAGAAAGATCAATATCTTAAATATTCCATCCATTCACAAAGCAAAGAAGTTTTTTAATTTCTATTTTCTCATCACAATTTAATATCTTATCTTTCTTACAGTAGTAACAAAAACATGTATTTATTTCCTTACCTCAGCCAAATAATCATTTCCTGATGGACTTCGTTCATCAAAGACTTGTGTCTCATTGGTACCTGAACGTATTAAAGTGGAAGGAAAATGAAAAAACTTGCTGTGCATGCAAAATAATGCATAGTTATTAACCAGTCAGTGAATATAACACGTGCTCCAAAATAATTACATTTGCCAGCCAATGCATTAAACAACCAATGCATTATTGAATCATTTTTTGCATACAAACATACATACCATAATAACCAACAGCTGTTGCACTAACAAGAACTTTAGGTCGAATTTCATCTGGTGCACTGTTTATCAATTCTACAACCTTTGCTACGAAATAAATAGGTCAGAAGAATTAGCAATAATTTATGCAAATGAAAGAAAAATATGTGGAGGAACATATTTTTACTTAGAGAAAATAATAAAGAATATATTTGTTTTCATTTTTGTCAACGGGAAATGTATGCTTACCTTTGAGGTCACTCTAATCCTGCTCTGCTTGATTTCCTTCTTTATCTGCAGCATTAAAATATATGTTACTCCCTTGGAATGTGCATGTGCTAATTTTACCAGCACAAATGAAGGTTAGAGGAAGAGACGGAAAAATAGACAGTGTATGTGTATGTATAGTCAGTTAGTTCCTCTAAAAATAATGTCCAACAGTTTTCAACTTACATCAGTGCCCAATTTAGAAAAAGTTTCTGAAATATACATCAATATATTATTTAGAAATTCAGAATTTTGGATATAAAAATGTTGTATGTAAATTTTCTTATTCCAATAAAATTTAGAACAGATGAAAATGAGGCCTTTCCAGCACAACTAGAAATCCAATTAGCCTAAACAGAGACTTTATCAAAACATCACTAGAAAGATACCTAATATGTCTTAATAACCACTCCAAATAGGTGTAAGTTGAAGACTAAATCATTAAAGTAGTGGAAGTAATAAGAACGGTAATAACCTCAGGAGACCATCGGGTACTTATGGGTAGTCCAGCCAAATTCACAACCCCCGTTGAGCCCTGAATGCTATCTTTCCATTCTGGCTCTTGTGCAATCTTGATTCCTGGAAAGTCTTTTGCTGTAGATACCAAGGCAAAATTAACCAGTTAATCCAACGTATAGTATATGTCTGACAGAGTCAGGTTGTGCAGAAAATTGTTATTTTTCTCTACCACTATGAGAAAAATAAAACTGGAAGAGTTCAAATTATGAATGAATTGAAACCAATAAATATATATTACTTATAATTTAAAAATTGAAGTTGATGTGTTACTTTGATCTCTTGAAAATGTTTGCAGCTGTAAATAAGTTTGTCGGTATTCTTTTGTAAAGTGAGAGTGTTAGTGCACATTCATAGCATTAATTTATTACCTTCTTACCCGGAAAAATTGTTTCTGCGTTAGATTTAGATCTCGTCAAGACATGAACACTGTGATTGTCTGCAAACATTGTTATTTGAGAAGCAAAATTAGCTTAAATGTTTACACATACACCCACAGAAGCTTAGAATTTAATTAATAAAAAATAGCCAACCAAGACTCCAACAAAATCCAGGGGTTATACGGATTCATCATCACAAAGTATGCAACTATTTATGCTCGTTTAGTTCATATTTTGCAAAACAAGAGGATCACTGTGTGCAATATAGATGTACAAGAGAACACTAGGAAAATACAACCACAATGCATTTTAGAGTAAAATTTATGCAGGATTAAAAATGGCCGAAATCTAGATGTACAAATGCCGCATTTTATATCATAAAACATAAACAAATGTGCTCATTAAGCTAGGGGGTGGCATAACCTGCATGCAGTCTTTGCACCAACCTTCTACCAATAAAACCTGTTGCTCCAGTTATAGATATGATCATCTTACTTCCCTGCAAAAGCACTCTTAGGTGATAATGTGAAACCCAAACTCTTAGGTCAACAAAATTTTCTGTGATTGGCAGTAAATTTGCGGATAAGGGGTTGTCTTCACTTTAATTGAATGTTGAACTGCGTGAATCCTCCTAATCATTTAAAATAATTTGTATACACTAAACAAAAAGCTGAAATGTAAACATAAATTTTACAGCATTTGATTTGAATCATTGAAAAATGCATTATCCAGCGCGTGGCAAAGAGGATGAGAAGTGGAAACTAGAAATTGAAGGAATAGTAATACCTTGGGATCTTGATCGGTGACGCAGGAAACCCTGAAGGTCCTAGTGTCTCTGGTCTGGTAAAATGGAAGGAAAGGGCATTGATAGTGAGTGGAGAATGCAGAAAGGTGAGAAAGGAAAAGGTTGGTTGGGTGAATGAACTTACTGAGAGAGATCGAGGAAGGTGAAGCGACGGAGAGATGGTGTGAGACCATGTCAGAGCCATTAGGATTCAGCACTCACTTCACCACCACAATTTGGAAGACACAGAGTGAGTGAGTGTTAGCCAGCAACAAAAAAGTGTGTGTTAATAAACTAAGCATTCTTATTCTTATTCTCGCCGTGGTTTATTTGGAGCCACACCAAGAACCTTCTCATATCCATCCCTCACTTGTTGGTTTTGGTTACTTCCCCTTTGAACTCTGATGGGACCGTACTCACCAAGCAACCTTTGACCGTCAAATTTTTGTTTTTAACTCTTCAAAAACATAATTTATTCCAGTAAGCCAGTAGCTCCAAAGTCAAGGTAAAATAGTATTTTCCTTTTATTATATAAGTATTTTTTTTTCTATGCTTATTTAATATTATTTTTCATTATCTTTCGTTTTTTTTATACAAAGGTTATTTTTATTAAGATCACTTTACTTTTATTAAAGTTATCAAATGATGGTGTAAAATATTTTTTTTATTGTTTTGAACTCAGTAATTTCCGTCATATTCTTTTAATCTTTTGAACTCAACAATTAGTGTAGTTTATAGAGATAGCAAGAAAATTAAGAATTGGAAAACGATTACAAAGTCTAATTTGGAGGAATTCTTTGGAAACAATAATTTTGTATAATGGAGGATCAAAATGATAGTTATCTTGATATGAGATTATATTGAAGCAATAAAGGATAAGATTAATAGGTCATCTTATCACAAGAAGAGAAAAGTGACATGAGAAAAAAAAAATTAAAAGTGTCATAATCTTTATGTGTTGATGGAAAGATAATAAGGAAATTCATGAAAATTAAACCACTACAATAATGTGAATAAAGCTTGAATTATTGTATATTACAAAATCATTAACGCATAGACTTTATTTGAAAAAAACATTTGTAGTTGTTCAAAACAATAAATATAGTCAAAAATGATCATGGAGTAAGAGATAATTTCAATAGATTTTGGAAATATTGAAGTGAATCCCGATAATAATGATAAGACTTTGCTTCTTTTTAATGTATACAGTAAAACGTTTGAGCATTTGAATAGTATTTTTTGTTCAACATAAAATAAACCATTACTCTTGAGGAGTTTCAAACTTCAATTAGGACTAAGAAGTTACGTAAAATTTTAAACGTCTAGGGAAAATGATAATGAGTCTGATATGACTATCTCAAAATTGAAGAGCAGGAAGAAATAAGCAAATGGAAAGTAAATATTTTATGATAAATGATCTTAGTGCACGTGTTTTCTTATTGATATGCGTTTCTTTTATTATTCTAAACCTAACAGAAACAATCAAACAAAGTGAAGTAGTTGTCTCAGTATTGACAATTGTTTTGGGGTAGGGACCAAGAGTCTACTAAAGAACCTCTTCACGCTTACTCCACTCTGCTATGCTACTGTAACTTCTCCAGAAAAATTCACTCCTTAGCTCGATTGGTTGGGACGATGATCGGGGTACCTGTCTAAAGGGCTCCGATGCTTAAGTCAGTAAAGGACCGATCGGAATATCAGTGTGATTGCCATAATAAATGCGAATTTAAGATCCTCACCAACCTACCTTTGGGCCCTATTTATAGTTTTCGGTGTGGGCCTGTGATTAGGGTTCCTTAATTACGGCCCAATGATCCTTTAATCAAGATTACTGACTCGTTTAACGTTAATTAACCCGATTGACTGGTTGTTCGACCGTGCGACCGATGGCCGCTTGACTGGATTAGTTGTGCCTTGTTTTTAACGTGAACGATTCGTGTATGGCTGATCGACCGACGGACGCATGTAAAGGACTACGTGAGTCTAAAGAGATTGGTCAACCGATGGTTGATTTACTAATTGTCCTTTGTTATGTTTAGGTGCTGCTCGTGCTTGTCTGATCGACCGATGTGCCCTTAGGGATCAGATTAACTCGTTTAGGTGTTACCGATGGACCGATGGGCCTGAACGTGGTTGGCTTTTGACTTATTTATTTAACCGTTTGACCGATGGTCCTACAGTTTGTTCACCAGGCCGTTTGACCGATATTCTTTTAACGATGCTATGTGGTTTGTTTGTAGAACCGATTGACCGATGGTCCTACGCAATTTATTTACCAGGTCGTTTGACCGATAGTCTTTTATGTACGAGTTTTTCCAACCTTGACCGATGGGCTTGAGGATTGACTTTGGCCGATTGATCGATGGAACATACAGTACAACAATAGTTGACAGTATATAACATAATTTATGTTCAATCAGGCTTAAGCGAAGGAAGTAACAGTAGCAACCACAAACAACTATGAAACGAAGCGAATGGATAAATCGGGCAATATGTTTAATTTGTCTACAAAGTAAGGTTTTATTTACATTTGAGCTAAACGTACAAAGATCAATTGAATGTAAAATTACTGAAAAGGGCAAATAATACAAGCATACTACTCTTGACAAGAAATGGCAGCCAAGGAGTCTGTGATCAACGTTGACAGTTCAGAAGTAGAGAAAAATATCATATCAAATTCGCTACACGTGACTAGAGTGCGTTGTTATAAAAAAAAATATCCTAACCTTACTCATGGATCTCGTAGCGCCGCGTAAGTCATGTACGAGTGAGAGGTTCAGAAAGAGGAGGTTAAATGAAGACTCTTAATGATTTTGAAGAGGTGAAGCGAGGAAGCACGTTGAAACATCAATTCAATCTGATTTCTCAAGATCACTGCTTCTCTCCGATAATTCATACCATTCTTCAGTTTTTTACCTTTATATTATTGGTTTATTTGTTTGTACGACAATTTAACATAACATATTTAAATGAAAAAAAAACACAAAAGTTAAATTTAAAAATAAGTATGTAAAGAAGATACATATAATCTGACTTTAATCTACAAATAACAAAACTCTTATTTCTAGTAGGGAAAAATAATACCACATTCAAAATTAGTACACTGACAAGTTCGCCTATTCAACTTAATCAAGTTCATTTCACATTTCGTTCCTGACTCGACAATAACAGGATTCAAAATAATATTAGAGTGCTCAAAATGGTCGTTTATTGAGAACATCCATGTGGATTCAGATTATACAACTAATTGATCAAAACACAAGGCAACGTTTAGACACACTAGCATCCGATATTAAAAGACTAATTAATACAAATAAATTACAATGGCAGTAGCACAAAAAATTTAATACTAAGATTATATGGCACAGGGAAAAAAGAAGCTTAAGAAGCTTTATTAAGCAAAGAAGACTACACTTATACAAACACAAAAATGACTGGTGCAGCTACTGCTTTCACATAAGTATGTGGTAAATCCTGAAAGTGCCGTTCCAACATCACTAACCTCCACAATTAACAATTTACCCCCTCGCCCTCATAATAAGAAGGTTAAAGCAGAGAAGGGAGATCAAAGAATATTTTGCAGCACATCTTTCTTAATCAGCTCTAGACTGACCAGCACGAGAAGACAAGATGATACCAACAATGAGACCATACAGGGCAAGAGCTTCAGCAAAAATGAGGATGAGAATCATTCCAACGAAAAGCTTTGGCTGCTGTGCATTGGCTCTGCAGAAGAAGATTAATTGTTTAAAGCAATAATTTTAATAGGATTCATTACAAAAGCTATATCCCTGTATCAAACTAACAGCAAAATATACATTTCATCAAGGATAACATGATAACATGTCCATTGATTGAAAGCATAGCGATTGCATTAAGTATCACCCTGAAATCTATAGACTTCAGAATATGATCAAAATAGGTTGAATAAAAATGATGATCAAATGAATTTCCACATTAATCATAAGATCAAATACCAAGGCAGAAGAATAATACCTAACACCAGCATCACCAACAATACCAATAGCCATGCCAGCAGAGAGCCCAGCCAGCCCACAGGCAAGACCAGAGGAGAGATGTGCATAACCATCAAAGAGGTAATAAGATTTGGCCTTGGGATTAATGCCAGTACTGATGATAACAGCAATAATAAGACCATAAATACCCAAAACTCCAGCCATAACAACAGGAACAATAGACTTCATCACCAGCTCCGGTCTCATCACACCCATCGAAGCCACGCCCACACCACTCTTTGCTGTGCCATAGGCAGCTCCCATACCTTCCTCCGTCATTTCAAACAACTCTAAGTAAGATAAATCTAAAGAGAATGAAGAACTAACAAAAAACCTCACAATTCCTCTTTCTATGTTTAATTACACAACCATTCAAGCTCTTCTACCAATCAATTTCAGCAATAAAAAACAACGTGAAGCAATTTCAATAGACTAATTTTGTCCACTGAGACCCAACCAAAGCAACGAAAATTCTAACCAAAACTATTCGGTATCAGTCATCAACCTATATCCACGAGAAAAAAATCAGTGCCTATATGCCAAACTAAATCTACGATTTGCAGCTACGCAATTGAATCCAACAAAACAATTGAACCGCAGAAACTACCAAAGAACAACTGAATCAACCAACAATAACATATACTGTCTGCCTTTTTTTTTCTTCCATGCAGGGATCAAATTGCGCACAGGGAAATAAATTTTCGTAATAAATTCAATCTCGAAAGAGATCATGTAACTACTACGAACATAGATCTAATTGAGAAAATAGGGATTGAATTACAGGAGAAGACGAGAGCAGCTGCGGCCCCAAGGAAGCCGAAAAACGGTGCTGTCTCATCGCCGCTGAAGGAAGCCATAATCACTGCAACGACGTCGAATAGATCTGATCTGAGAAGTGAGATATTCCGATTTCCCCACAGAGAAGTTCCACGTTCCGATCTCTGTTACCGTACAGTGTGGAGGGGAAGGAACCTTTTCCATTATTTTATAGTTGGTTAATTACTTTCCGTGCCCCCAACTGGACCGGTAAAATATAACCCGACCCGAATTTAACCGGTTCAGTCCAGTTGTCATAACATCGTGCTTTTCCACTATCATAATAGGCTTGGGCTTTTACCCGCATTGTGGCCCAAACTTGTAGCATAAGAGATCACAGTAAAATGCATGAAGTAGTTGTAGCAGAGGTGAGTGGAGCAGGAAGAGAAGAAAATCATGGCAATTACGCTCAACAGTGGCTTCAAGATGCCCATCATTGGACTGGGTGTATGGCGCATGGAAGGAAAAGCAATCAAAGAAATAATTCTCAATTCCATCAAAATTGGTTATCGCCATTTCGATTGCGCTGGTATTCTAGTGTTCCAAATTTGGCATATTTCTTGCGCTTCTTAATCTACTTTCGAATCTTCTACCTTCTTAGGCATTTTTTTACGGTATGAACAGCGTTCAAATCGAATCCAAAATGCACGCGGGCGATGTTCTTTATGTGCAGTTTAAATTATTAAAACGATTAGTCGTTCCCAAAATGGATAATGATTAAAAGTTACTTTTTTCTTTCTGAATATTCTCCTTTTATCCCTTTTACCAAAACCTGTTGATTAATTAATGTCAAAGCATAAGTTTTAGTTGATGCGTTTACGTAGTGATGCGTGGATTAGCATAAGGTAGTTGACGAGATTTGGATGCGTTGTTGCAGCTGATTACAAGAACGAAGCAGAAGTTGGAGAGGCGCTTAAGGAGGCTCTTGATAGTGGCCTTGTGAAGAGGGAGGACCTTTTCATTACCACCAAGGTTAGTTAGTTTCGTAGTAATTCATGTTCGTGATTTGTCTGGTAATGATAATTGTTCTGATTCAGATAATTACAGTCTTACCCTTTGCTTTTGAATGTGCTTTTAGCTTTGGAATTCCGATCATGGACACGTTCTTGAGGCATGTAAAGACAGTCTCAAGAAGCTTCAGTTAACATATCTAGACTTGTATCTTGTTCATTTTCCTGTTGCCGTAAGGCATACTGGTATGTCCTTTTCCTTTAATTTATCTTTCTGTGTATGATGGTTACAACTATAACCATCACTGTTAAAGGAGTCATCAGTGTTTGAACATTACACTGAAAACACAGATGAGCTTCAATTCCATACAAACCAGTTCAGACATATATATGATTGCTTCTGCTTTGTTATTCTGTGATAGTGTAGCTGGCTACTTTACAAAATTAGCTCAAATCATGGTATTTTGTTTGGGATTTTTACCAGTGCTTTCATGCACATTTGAATGCCTTCTAATATAATTTTCGCATATTGCACACATTCAGGGGTTGGTAATACTTCTAGTACTTTGGATGATGATGGAGTCCTGGATATAGATACCACCATATCCCTGGAAACTACCTGGCATGCGATGGAGGATCTTGTTTCATCCGGTTTAGTTCGCAGCATAGGGATCAGGTGCAATTTGGTTATGCAAAAGAATTTTGCTATGTTCTAGTAGATGCCCCCAAAATAAAATTACTAGCCTTTATGGGCAAGTTTTGTCCAGTTATATAGAAACAGTAAAATCCAGAATGAAGAAAGATAAAACAAAGATCCTTGTCAAGTTCAGAAAGATTGATATCTTCACAGCCTCTCATTAGTTCTTAGTCGCATGATTTTAAATGCACTTTCCTGCTCCTGCTTGAAAGTTTATATTGTTGGTGGATGATTAAAGACTTGCAGCCAAGTCTCTTTGCATTATCCATCTTTATATGCTGTGATATGAATCTGATTTTTGGATCTCCATCGTTCTGCTTTGTTCACCCTTGTCTCATATTTCAGGTAACCCTTAGCTAGATTAATAAGACTTTATTTAAATTGATTTCTGTTAGACTTTTGTACCATGATGAAAGAGGAATGTATTGGATAACCCATCTGTGTTTGATTTAATGGTCTAGATGTTCATAGTATTAACTAGAGAAATGCTTGATTCTTTTTATTGAAATTGCATTCTTACAAAAATGTTATTTGCAGCAACTATGATATCTTTCTGACAAGAGATTGCTTAGCATATTCCAAGATAAAACCTGCTGTAAATCAGATTGAAACTCATCCATACTTCCAGCGCGAATCTCTCGTCAAGTTTTGTCAGAAGCATGGGATTTGTGTCACTGCACACACTCCATTAGGAGGTGGTGCTGCAAATTCTGAATGGTTTGGTACAGTTTCATGTTTGGATGACCAAGTTTTCAAAGTAAGTGGTGAATACTAGTTTCCGAGCACAATGTTATTAACAAACTACCAATTGTGTATGAAAAAACAGTTTCACGGAGTTGATTAATTTGAGGAGGTTGTTGTACCATTTTCTTTGATTTCAGGGTCTGGCTGAAAAATACAAAAAGACTGCTGCCCAGATTGCTCTTCGCTGGGGCATTCAGAGGAACACTGTGGTCATTCCTAAATCGTCAAAAGTGGAGAGGTTGAAAGAAAACTTTCAGGTTTTTGATTTTGAGTTGTCTAAAGAGGACCTGAAGCTCATTGGAAATCTAGATAAAGCATATCGAACTAATCAACCAGCTGTGTTTTGGGGCATAAATCTGTATGCATGAGAATACCGTTCCTAAGAATGCATCATGATCTTCCAAATATGCAAAAACGCACTGGCCGATGGATCTTGAGACTTGCATTAACATTCAGAGATGATATAAGCTTCAGGCTCCTTGGTAGTCCATTGATTTTATCATGTAAACTCTTTTTTCCGATGGTTCAAATATTTATCTTTTTAGCCCATTGAATTTTTCGTGGACTAATTAAGGGAGATTTCTGAATAATTTTAGTTAATTTGTTTGCCCATTTGCTCGCTTCCTTTTTATGTTCCGTTTTATTTAGGAGCCCTCATCTTTGGACATGTCAACATTTAATTCATAAGTTTCTGAAATATAAAAAACACAATTATACCATCTCTGACCTCAACATAAAATCCCACTGTAACATGTTATAAGTTTCATCAAGATTAATTTTTAAGACTGCAAAACCGTTATTGCTGTTACTTTTGTGCATGAAATAAACAATCTCCTCAACCAAAATAAGATCATCAGTAATACTCCCACCACGTATAAATTTACTTTGAAGAGGGCTAATGATGCCATCAAGGGAGTTCGAAGGCTATTAACTTTTAATTGAAAGAAAATTTGTCTAAGTCTAAATTCGCATTCCTAGTTGTAATTAATTACCATGACAATGATGTATAGAATAACTTGGCTAACCACACAACCATAACAGTATTAACCATGGTTATTTCAGGATCAAAAATTATATTTGTATACAAAGTTATGCAAGTTGTCCTCCTGAGATTTGTAATTTGATAAACATAGAAAAGAATATTTCAACCAATAATATTGTCACCGCGAAAGTTATCAGCAACCGATGAGTATTTTACATGACCAGAATTTTCTGAAAACTCCATAATGAATGCAAATCATATCTATTTAGGGTTTACTTAGGTGGTAAAAGTAAAATAGGATCGACTCTGACTCTGAATGTTTATTTTTACACCAAAAAGAGAGCCAAAAGTTATCTCGGTAATTCCAGTATAAGCTTACCTACACTAAAAAAGCTTGATCTAAACAAGTACAACTTGAGAAATAGTAAAGTTCTTTGCTGAGATCAATTGTGATAATTACACATTGCTCATAGTCTCACAGAAGAAATGGAATTATAGCAAATCGATTACTTGGATAATCTTTAAATTTCTGACGATACCATTTATGTGTTTCCACAGCTGCAAATGACAGATTTGCCACCTATAAAAGAAATATGCCAAAAGCAAATGAAAAAACAGAAGATAATTTGTTTAAAATATTAAAACCTTGCAAAAACTGCAAAAGAAATATTACCACAAAAGCAAAAAGTAACCAGATTGTTAGGTTGCATCCTCCAGTTGCGACCACAAAACTAGCGTATATAACCTTCATCATTATCAAATATTAGGCTTTTCATATCAGTCACATAAGTACAAGTTATAAAAGACAGATATAAAAAAGACAGAAAGAGGCTTACAATCTCAGAGAGATAATGTGGAGAGGAGACGATTTCAAACCAATCACCATGAGGAATTACATATTCCTCTTCCTCTGCGGAATGTCGTAGAGAACCCTGCCAATATAAAACTCAGCCTCACGATAATTGAATGTAACAATATTAAGATAACCTAGTCTACCTCGTTACGAAATTGACATATTTGCTTCAAACTCCAAAATTTCATTTTAAATAATCATTTGTATATTAGTTTACAAAATGTCAAACAAAGATCCACATGCAGAGCAAATGAAGAAAACTATAGATATTTAATTTCTGACGCTAAATTTATCATCTATTGTGACTTGGTAGCATTAGTATAATTCTATATCAGTGAGATGAAAATAAATAGCAATTAGAAGCCATGAAGATAAAAAAAGTCTTAAAATCAAGGACTTAGAGGTCTAAAAAGTACAGTCTAACAAGTAGATGCATACAAGAATCTTATGGCAGTGGTATTGATGAATCCAACCCCATAAGAAAACAGCTCCAGCAATCCAATGCTTCCACCCAAGTCTGATAAGAGGATTTAAAACCTGCCAGATGTCTAACTCTGTTACTTGCATCTGATTCTTGCCCTTGACAATGAACTCGGTCACTAGATTTGCTACGAAGTTAAACACCTCAACTGCACAATCACCACACAGCGATAGTGGTGCTGCTATGTAGAAACTAGCTTCAGAAAAATAATAAATCAATCCTCTTTGTTTTATTATCTTCTGGAGAACAACCAGTGATAACTAAAAGGTACAAATACAGGAAATTACGCAATCAGTCTTCATGTATATAGTGTTCTAAAAACATAGGTGTGGACCTTCTCACTTCAAATAACCAGAAAGAATGAATTTATTTTAGATTGCACATCAACAAGTAATACTAGTACTTCAAATCAATCTAGGCCAAGCATATAACTAACACTTAATTCTCAAGTGAGAAAATAAATGTGATTAATCACTCTCAATTGAAATCATCAGCTACTTTCCACATCTTGCACTTGTTTTTATTTCAATGCATTATGGTAGATCAAATGTATGAATTAAAGATTTAACGATCAGACTATATTTGTCAACAACATCAAATATACAGACAGTCCAAATGTCGATTAGACCTGTTCTGTTAAAACAATCATAAATATTGTATTGGATATGAAAGATATCTTTATAACTTCAGATATACAAGACACAAGTTTTTCCAAATAAAAATGGGGAAATCTTTTCAGGAAATAAATTTTACAAAGTTTATGTAACACAACAACAAAAGTTCAGAAAAGAGTAAATGACCGTTTTAAACAAAGTCTTCTATAATGAAGAAGTATTTAAATATGCATGTTCTACTTCTCTCAGCTCATGCTAAACATTCAAAGAGCAATGGCAACTACAACATTATTTTCCAAGCACTACGTCATGCTCATCCTCATAAAATTTGATTCAAGAAATGCAATATGATGAAAGCCAAACTCAAACTTGAATATCCCTGGAAACAACATTATACTTTAACCTATGTCATATTTTCATGACATGTCATGACTTATGTTAAGAACAAGACTTTAAACCGTCAAACCCGATAGCATCATGTTCTCTAACATTTTCCATTGAGACACTCTTATCAGATGAAACTCGCATGGTCCTACTAATTTAGAAATGGGAGCCCCAAAACGGGGAATGGAAACCGCATATTTGGTGAGACCACCTGAATTTCACCTATGGAGAAAGTGTCAGAAAGATAAATTTAAAGAGTGAATTACTCATATTTCTTGACAAATAATTCAGTGACCTATGCATTTCAGAAATTGTATTGGCCGAATCGACTAAGTTTACAAGTCCCCCTTGCAATTTTAGACCAATCAATCAAGAATTAAGAATTATTCACCCAACGAAGTATAAAAGGAAGTAACAGACTTCACAGAAATTCTCAATTCAGCACGGTAAAAACAACTTCCAAACTTCAAAAGAAACAAATGCAAGTGAAACAGATAAAAAAAAATCAATAGAAAAAAACTCACAACAATCCAGTGAAATAACCAATGACATGCATGCGGGCAGAAGGGCTGTAGTCAAAGACGTGAATGCTTTCAAAGAGTCGGCGGAGGACGTGAAATTCCATCAGCAAAAGCAGAGAAACCGCTTCCCACGCCGCATACCCCTGCTTCACTTTATGCGAATCGGCTCTTATGGTGGAACCACCCGTCAAGAAGCTGGTGATAGTAGAATACGAAAACGGTTCCGCTACAACCGGCACCATGCGGTACGCGTACGCCCAAGTCGCGACAAGCAGCAACGTGGTCCACAAAAAAGCCACCAGGTAGAAGTGAAAAAACAGCCTCTGAGGAATCGTGAATTTCTGCTGACAAAGAAAATTGCGTTCGTGATGAGAAATTTCGAGAGCGTGGGATGAAAATGGAAACCGCATAAAAGTGGCCTTACTTGGGAGGATTGCATGATTTTGCCTCGCCCGGCGAGGCCAATCAAGGTGCGGCGGAGGAAGCTTAGATTGGGAATCGAAAAGGACGCGATTACGATTGGTAACGTTGCAGCGAGCCATGCCGCTCTCAGAAATTGAACGAGAAGCTCCTCCATTGATTGGTTCTGCAGAAGCATGGTTTCTGCGTCGATTTATAATGCGAGATAGATACGAAGCGTGGGTGAAGAATCACCAAAAATCTATGGTGCGTGAAGGGAAGGATTAGGGATCTCGCTACAATGTTTCATTTCAATTTCAATTTCAATTTCGTTTCATTTTCGTTTTCGATCCTCTTCTTGAATGAATAGTAACTATGAATGAATACGATGATATAATAAGCACGAGAGAGAGATTGAAGAATGTTTGTGTTGGATTAAAGTGGAAACGGTGTTGACCTATGGCACCATCAGAACGGTGAGTGAAAACTCATCGCAGAAGCCTTTCCTTAGTTTGACACGAACGTCCTAAATTATTTTCTTTTTTAATCTTTTCTTTAATTGTATTTTATCTGTTAATTTTTTTTTTTAAACAAGTAAACATCTGAATAGAATGTTTAATTATTAGAACACAGAGTAGTAGGTAAGAAATCTACAAAAAACACATATATAATGTTTAACTATGTAAACGCATGTGTTAACAGTACTAAAAAAAACTGAGTTAAATATTCTCAAATTGTATAATTAAAATATCTGTTTTAAATTTAAACACGAAGAAGTACTACATTAACTAATTAAAGATTAATTTTAATTTATATTTAAACCGGTTATACAAAATTCAACAATCTTATCATTTACTATTATTGCCACTCATTCTTTGGGTCTACATCAGAACTAGAAGGTACAAGTACACATAGTGCGACGTCGTATTTGAGATGGCAGGTTTAGTTTGCTGAGGTACAAAGGAAGGTATCATTTTCAAATAAGATGGATGTTATTGCGATGGGTCATTGTTGGGCCCTGTGATTTTAAAAAGTGGATAAGGCCCTTTTTGAATTCTTCGTCTTGTTTTACTCGGGCATGGGCTGTTTAAGTTGCGGGCCCTGTTATTATTATTATTGCTAATAGCATGGGCCAGGGTCACGTGATGTGGGAGGGGTTTTTTTCAAAATTTGTAAATTATTATTTTTGAATATTATGATTCTTAAAAATAGTAAAAAGAAGGGTTGGTGAAAGCTATCTCTAGCAATGCTTATATAAATTTTCTTACAAACCAAATAAAATTATGCCGTTGTTGTTACTGTAAATTTTGATTATCTAAGTGTTTTGCTTCCATTACATTCCCTCACTTTCGATTAAAAAAAAAATTAAGAAAGTAATTACAAAGACTAAATACCAAAAAAAAATGAAAGAAAAGGTTAAAATCTTAATTTGATATCTAATTTTCATGAAAAATTTAATTAAATCTCTCATTTTTATTTGATTTAATTTAGTCATTTATTTCTTTCAACTGATTCAATTATATATTTTCTTTCTAAATAAAGTGATTTGATAATATTAATTTTAATGAAAATCTAGCGTCAATCTAATAAAAATTAATTGAACCATTTTATAAGATTAAAAAGATTAAATTAAACCAAATAAAAACTAGGAAACTTGAATTTTAATAAGATTTAGAGGACTAAAAAAATATTTTAAAAAAATAAAATAAAATTTACATTATCAAAAAGTTAAATGAGTAACTAATGATAGGAAAAAGGTTTAATATAAAAATTATTTTATGATGGCTATTTGAAATTATTTTCTAAAGTTTAAAAAAAATGTCAGTTTTAGATATAACTATAAATATTAATAAAATATATAAATAAATTAGTTTTGAAACGTGATGACTCCAGTGATTATTTCAACTAAACTCTACCACCATATAATGGCTTAAAAAGCATTAATTATTATTTTCTAACTCTGCGGCCATGATTGTTATTACCTGATTTCTAATTGATTCACATCTACCACTTAACTATGCCGCCAACAAAGGTGTTTAAATAAAAGAAAAATGTTTTTTTTTATTATAATAGTTCTTATCATTAACATTTTTTCTTTAAAAAATTGTACATGATGTTAAGATGTATACCGTCTACGTTACCGTTTAACATTGTTCATATTTAACTAATTTTTTATTTTTGCATTAATATTCCGTTTGGCAAAAGGAAAAAATAGAACAAATATATTAGAAAATAAAGAAAAATAAGAATGAGTGGAAAAATTATAAACATAGCAATGGTTTACATAAATACCTTTTAGTAATCATAAAGATTGCATAGCCGTTTTAGATGATGGTACTGTAATTATCTCATATTTTACATCTTATGACTAATAACAATCATTCAAATAATTTGTTGATTAATACTAAATCATATATGCTTATATAGTATTCGTACAGGAACTTCTTCTTTATTATCTGTTCTTACGTAAGTAAATAACATTTCAAGTGAGGAAATTCTATATAAATGAAAAAATATATTATATAATTTGATTAAATTTTGAGTGATACCTGTAAATTTCATGGATTAAAAGGAGTTATATGTATTGTTGAAGTGTGGGTTATTTGAATTGAGTCTCGGTTCAAAAATAAAATTCTTAATGAAACAATTGTCAAGGAGAAAAATATTATATGTGATATCAATTCTCTTGTGATACAGATTAAGTGAATTTAGATGTATCTTAATTGATGAAAGTTGGATCACAACCAAATCGTGTAATGTTTGGACTGTTATACTTTTAAATAAAAAAAGTTATGTTCTAACTAATGATTATAAATTTTAGAGGGTGATAAGTGCTTGATACTGACTATTGTTAAAAGATAAGATTGCTACAAATTACACAATTATTTTGTGACAGAAGTCGAGTAGATCGAATTACAATTTTTGAGATTTCTAGTAAAACTAAGAAGAAAAAATTATTGACAATGGAATCGATGGTTCAATGACATTAAAAATCTGAGTGAAATGATTTTGGTAGTGTTTGGAATGAATCTGGGCACTTACCAAAAGGCAGCATAAAGGTTAATGATTAAGAAGGATTTGGTGCCGACGATTGGTTTCATGATTACTATGGCTTAAATTACACTGTACACTTATCAACCTATCGTCTTCTTCTTTCTCCTTCACTGCCGACTCATTCTTTCTTCCTCCATTTTTCAAACATTCAAATCATCAATTTTTATTTTATTCTTCGCGAAATTCTACAGTTATCATCCTTGTACTTTGCCGTCCGGTTTTCTTTTTCTCACACGTGCCATCTATATCTTCCTTCTTAATTAATTACGATGATCCAATATTCATTTTAGATCTAATTCATATCACCAAATCAATTAAAATAAATTTTGTTTTACTTGTAATAGAGGTGTTAAAGTAGATTTCTATAGCAGATGGAATTAGTCTATCTTTTTTTGTAAAATAAATTAACATAAAATAAAAATAAAAAATGTATTTTCATATAATATTTAAACATTTTATGTGTAAAATTAATTATTTGTGTATGATATTAGATGTCATATAATTTTATTAACATGTATTTGTGAGCATGTATTTTAATATCATATCAACATAATTTAAATTTAATTATTATAAAATTGACTTATAAAATAGATTTATCTCACTTATATAACATAAATTCACTTTTTTTTTTTCTAAATTTTATGAGATCTCCATTTGAACCCATGTTTAGAAATAAGGAAACACAATTTATTTTCATTTTAAAAGGTCACCTTTGTCTTTATTTAACCTGTATTTGTTCTCATTCTTTCTTCTGTCCAAAATCAAAGATAAAATTGGCTATGAGTAGCAAAATTAATGTGTCATTAAAATGTGTGATTTTGGAATGTTATCCGATGAAGAATACTATAATTACGGTAAATATATTTTTTTAATTTTTTAAGGTTTTGCTGACCAGTATCCTAAGGACATTGGTTAAAAATAATTAATATACATTGAATCTTATAAAAGTATATAGATAAGTGTGATATTAAATAAACTTTGACTTAATAATCATTAATATAATTTTATTTTTTTTAAAGGACAAAAATGTTCATAAATATCATACATGTGTATTTAATGTTTACAAATAAAAGTTAAAAACTAATTAAATAATAAAATAACTATATTTTAATGTTGCTAAAAAATTAAATATAAAAAAATTTAAATTAACAGACAAACTAACAAAAAAAGTAGTGTTAAACATTTAAAAAGTAAAAAAAAAAAAACAACATAAGAAAGTATAAATTAATAGACAAACCAACAAAAAAATTAGTGTTAAACATCTAAAAATGTTATAAAAAAAATAATTAAAGTGTCAATTTGAGATTTAATTGAATTTTTTTTAGTAAAGACCTTAAAATTTTCAAAGTCCTTGTTTTATAATAGTAAGTTATTGTCTAAAAATTTTAAAAAAGACATTTTTGTTATTATAAAATTTATTATGTATATTTATATTATTTTAATTACTGTATTTAATTATTTTATCTTTCAATATAAAAATAATGATACCATTCTCCATTTTTTTATCCCAAAATAATTACTAAAATTTTATTTTCTCCATGTTTCAAGATATGTCCCAACTTTATGCATACACTTTATAAATAGAAAAAAAAAAAACTATTAATTCTTCTCTCTGCAACTTTTTTCTCTTCCCCCATTGTAACTCTTTGGTAGTGACAGGAATGGTCTTGACACCGGTTATTGAATGTGGTGGGCGTAGTCAATTTTACATGAGTTTGTAAAGTGTAAAGATAAAATTGGTACCTATTTAAAAACAAATATAAAGTACAATTTTATTAAAGAAAATGTATTTAATCTTTTATTTATATAAAATAATTTTAAAAAATAATAGTATAAAAAATGTTTTTAGTGATAAAGTTAACCTACATTTCTCATGTATCAAAATGAACTTGATTTTTCTAATGCCTAATGTTTTGATTTTCTATTGGGGAGCCTATTTTGGAATTAAATTAATAATTTGCATTCATAGCATCTTATAACTTTTTTGTTGACTAAATATTAAAATATTACATTAATTCATCATGTAATTAACTTTTACATGTGATCTTTTTATAAGAGATGTCGTGAGAGTTTATAGATTACACGTCATCATTTAAACAAATTATCTTCTCCTATATTCAATAATTTTACATCATGTAAAAATTGATGTTAAAGTTAAACATAGATTAAATATTTTGTTATCTTTCAAATTCCGAAGACTTATTATAAAAAAAAAAAAAAAATATATATATATATATATATATATATATATATATATATATATATATAAAAATTTTAAAATAAACAATATAGGATGTGGTGATTGACTTTAACCGTATTTTCTTAATAATATTAAGATCAAAATAATGGTGATCGAAGAATAACATATTATACTATTATTCAAACTTTAATTTCGTTAACATAATACCTTTAAGATAATTTGCTATATTCGAGGTATTGTAAACTTAAAAATGTAAATAATTGAGAAGAAAAAGTGGTGTTTAAATTATCTTTAGTAAGCTTCTAAACATGTGTAGTGTAGCCATTATATATACCGAAATCATTATATGCAATGAAACCATTGTTTGTATCGAACTCCATTTAAATATAAAAAACTATTGTTAATTCTTAAAAAATACTAATACTTTATACTAAATAATTATTTTGTTTTTTGAGAACCTTTTTTTATTTTCCCCCTTTCTAAGAGCACTCTCTGCCAACACACACTGATATTATGCTCCACTCACCTACACCTCTCTGCTGCACAAATTCTCCTCCTTCTCTCTAACCACCAAAGAAGTTCAGATTCCCAATTCAGTCCCTAAATCTTGTTTTCATTCTTTCAGCAACAACAACACAACCTGAGATCACCACAGAACCTCCTCCCCAAGCTGTTCGATCCATCCTTACGCGTAAGTTGAATTTCAATTTCCTCAGTTCACCTTCCTTCTTTCTGAATTTAGGGTCTTTAAATGGTTGGGTCGAAATTAGGGAATATACTCATGTCTAGAATTCCCTTTCAGCTCCTTAAGTGCTGTAATGGTACCGTTCTTCTGTTGAAAGCTGATCTTGCTTGGGCTTTGTTGTGGGAAGGTAAGGGAAGCTAACCCTTTCTTTAAATTTCCTAGATAATCCATGAAAAAGCTTGAATTGCATGTTTGATTTATGGATTTGGCGTTTGAAATTGTGTGAATCGATGAGTAATTGAATGGTGCTAAAGGAAAACTGGTTTGTTGTATGAAGAAACAGATTCGTGACCTGATATTTTCGCCTAGGCGAGTAACGCTCGCCTGAGCGAAAATGCCATGAAACGCACCCCTGTTCCTGCGCGAAGTCTCGCCTAGGCGAGTTGGGGTCGCCTGAGCGAGATAACGATCTCGCCTGGGCGAACCAACCTAGCATGAGCGAGGGTTCGCCCAGTGTTCTCTTTTTGCCACTGTTAGTGTCTCGCCTAGGCGAGACTGACTTGCCTGAGCGAGATAACCCCTCGCCTAGGCTAGACTTTCTAGCCTGAGCGAGAGGTACTGCAGTAGTAGTGCTTCAAACCTGTTTTCCTTGGTAAAAATATATGTTTTAAAGCATCTTTGTGCAATTTAGACTCTGTATGATTGGAATGCTACCATTTATGTATTGAATGATTTAATTGGATGTTTATAAGTATGAAGAGATGAAGTTTGAATGGAATTTCAAGGGGAAAATCCAAGTGGAAATTGTAGTGTGTGTAAGGATGCAAGGAATCTATAATGGTTGGTATCCTGAAACTCCAATAATCATTCAAGCTCAGATAGAGTATAATGGATTATGTCGTGAGGAGTAGCAGGAGGTCCTCGTCGTCGGACTCGATCAAGTTAGGGGACTTACCCTGGGAACGGTCGGGTGAATACCCCTTGTGTCCAGACTCTGCAGAGTTTGGGAACCGTTACAGGCGCAAGCCACCAAGAGCTCCAACGTCTCTTACACAATCCGGATATTGAGTCTATGATTTATGATTGAATTGTATGTTATAAATGACATTTAAAATTTGTGAAGTGCATTGATGTTGTTTCTTTCTGTTAGCTTACCCTTCTTGTTGTGTTGTCTGCTTTTGCATATTACCTTTTGCAATGATCACCTATGTTTGGTGGGAGCAGAGAGGAAACCAGATGGAGATACCCCTCGTGAGTAGGAGTGGAGCCTAACAAGGAGTGCCAATTGTAGTTAGATTCCCGTTGTATATTTTGAGGTTTTGGGTGTAGTTTAGTGTTCTTCGTACCTATTCTTACATGGTGTATGTATGTGGTATGGACGTAGTAGCGTGGAGGACTGTACTAGATACTTATACTTTGGGCGTAAGGCCATTACCTCACTATCTACTATGTTTAATCACGATATAATGTTTTGTTTGATAGTATGACAGACTATTAAATGGGATGTTACAGTTTTTGTCAATATTAATACTTTTTCTAATTGATAAAACCTCTTATTTTTAACTTACATTGTTCACAACTATTTATATTAACATTCACCAAAATTATTAGTGTTGTCTTTTTTAGTATTTTCTTTTGTTGTCCTTTTATTAATATCAATTGAAAGATATTTTTCATTTGATATTAATAACATAATTATAATTAATATTGGTTTAAAAAATTCCAAATCTTCACTAAAAAAAATATAAAATAAATTATTAAGAAAGAATAACATTGACATCTGTGATAAAGAAGCACAATAAACACTAATAACAATTAAAATTAACATATATCAATTAATAATTTATAGTTTACATTTGTCAAATAGTCAGAAAAATAAAAATAATCAACATTTTATTTTTTATTTATTTAAATAAAAAAGTATTTTTTATCAAAATATTAATAAACAGAATTTAATCAATATCAATTGAAAATTAATTATAACAATAATGTTAAGGTTTTAGCCAAGTCAATAACTTTTAAAAACATTAAAAATCTATATAAATACATTTAATAATAAAAATGATTTAAAATTGTTGTGTTTTAAAATAAAATTTGAAATGATTTGATTTTAAACAATCTAATTATTTTTATAAAATTGTAAAATTTAAAAACTTTAAAAACTTATCGAAATATTATATTTTACGATAAAACATTTAAAATTCTGCATGTATGTAAAATTCACAAAAATAAAATTTCAATTTTCCCGATATATAACCTCCATGGCCAAGACTCATCCACCGTTCAACAAATCCAAATTTTGACAACAATCCTCGTCTAACCTAGGGCAACAACGATGATGTTATGGAACCCACAGGTGAGTTCAGTAATAATGGGCTGTTAAACAGTCCATGAGTGTGGCCCATGATGTACAAGTTTATCTCTTTTTTCAATGTCTATTTTATATCTCACTGTTTACCAATTTTGTATCACTGATATTGGACAGGGTAGAAAATCCTACACCCATGATTTATGTTGATACCAAATTTTGCCATCGAATTTTTATCTTTTTTCAGTGTCCACACAACTTGTTTTCTTCTTCTTGTCATCATATATTTATATCCCAACTAGTTATGTAAACTTAAAGAGTATTTTTGTTAAGATCAGACAGAATCATAGGAATGAGAATCTGAACAAATCTTTATGCCCCGTCCATGTCAAATTAGATACTTTTGTTGATTTATTATATACCAAAGTTAAAAAACATCAAAATCTCATCTTAAAATTGCAAATTAAAGCCCCGAACGAAGGAAGAGTAGTGTGATTAAACTCTTTCCGGAAAAAGAAATAAAGTATTTTTTTTAAATAAAATAATAAAAGGGATAATTTAATAAACTGACCAATACCGTGCGCGCTTTCCTTTTTCGTTGCTTAGCAGCCTCATTAAGTAAAACGTGAATTCAGGCAAATATCTGAATAATTTAATGAAAAGGAAAGGAAAAAAGAAAGATTATTAAAAGACGAGTTCAATCGAACGTTGTTTTGTGTCTTGAAACAGATTTTTACGAACTGTAGAGAGGAGAAAAAAAAAAAGAAGAAAAAAAAGACATCGTGGATTGGGTAAAGAGTGGCTAAATAAGCTGCGGAGACAAGGGGGAAGAAAAACCTGGTGTATGAGAAAACAAAATGAGGTCGGAATGAAATTGAAATGCGGGCGAAATGCAAATTGGGGCGAAATGAAATGCTTATTAAATTAAATTCACGCGTAGGAGTCATGAAATCCGTGTAGTAGTCATCGTCGTGGATGTAGAGAGAGAAAGCAGAGAGAGAAACACAAAGCTTTTTTTTTTTCTTCTCGTTGTTGCTCTTGTTGGAGAGAGAGAGAGAGAGAGTGAATCTTGGAGAGATAAGCGCCTGCTCCTTCGGCATTTCCGTCAGACAAAGTTAACACTTCGAAGACCGACGCTGCTATTATTAATCAATTCAATTGAATTCGCCTCTTCACCATTTCCTATTCTAGATGAACACTGCCAAGGTAATGAATCAGTGAATCACGATGACGATGATGATGATAATTTCGTAACTCACTCTATCTCAGTTACTTCAATTGTGATGATGATGATTGTTGTTATTGTGGTGTGCGGTTGCAGATTTTGATTGGAAGTGGAATTTGAAGGTGAAGCAGAATGGGTGAAAATGAAGAAGCCACCAATGACATGATGCAGAGGCTTCACTGTTCTTCTTCGTTTCTGAAGCAGCCGTTGAACATGGAGCAACTCAGCATCCCGCAGTTCAATCCCTCGCAAATGCGCGCCAGGCATCAGCATCAGCATCAGTTCGACGGTGGGAACAGTAACAAGCGCGCGGGTATACCACCTTCGCACCCGCACCAGATCCCGCCCATTTCGCCCTACTCTCAGATCCCGGTGACGCGTCAGCAGCAAATGGGGTCGCACAACATTTCCCCTACACCCACCCACACGCGATCACTCTCGCAACCTTCCTTCTTCTCCCTCGATTCCCTTCCTCCTCTCAGCCCTTCCCCCTTCCGAGACTCCTCCTCTACGTCCGTCTCAGAAGCTGCTGACGTGTCCATGGAAGATCGTGACGTCACTTCTCATTCTCTCTTGCCACCCTCGCCTTTCGCCAGAACACTCAACACCTCAACCAACAGCAATTTACCTTTACCCCCTCGCAAAGCGCACAGACGCTCTAACAGTGATATTCCGTTTGGGTTTTCCACCGTTTTGCAATCTTCGCCACCGCTTATTCCTCTCCGGGGCAGAGAAAACCCCGTTTTGGCGAAACCTGCTCAGTTGGTCAAAAGAGAAACACCGTGGGACAGGGGTGTTGACCACAGTAATGTAGAGGGATCCGGGGAGAAGAAATCCCCGGAAGGGGAAGTTGTGGATGATCTTTTCTCTGCTTACATGAATTTAGATAGCTTTGATGCGTTGAACTCTTCTGGAACCGATGACAAAAACGGGACTGAAAACCGTGATGATTTGGATAGTAGAGCGAGTGGGACCAAGACTAATGGTGGTGACAGCAGCGATAATGAAGCTGAGAGCAGTGTTAATGAGAGTGGGGATGGTGCGGTGAGGCAGGGAGGGAGTGAGAAGAGGGAAGGGATGAAGAGGAGTGCGGGTGGGGAGATTGCACCCACCACCAGGCACTATAGGAGTGTGTCCATGGATAGTTTCATTTCGAAGTTGAACTTTGGTGATGAGTCGCCGAAGCTGCCACCGTCGCCGGGGCCGAGAACTGGTTTGCTTTCGCCTGCTGGTGGAGTTGATGGCAATTCATCGGCCTTCAGCTTGGAGTTTGGAAATGGGGAGTTTAGTGGGCCTGAATTGAAGAAAATTATGGCCAATGAAAAACTTGCTGAGATTGCCCTGACCGATCCAAAGCGTGCAAAAAGGTGTTGATGTTGAACCATTACCTAGTAAACATACTAACATAAATGGTCCATGTCACCAGTTGACTGATTGATTAGGTTTTGGGGTGATTTTCAGGATTTTGGCCAACCGGCAATCGGCTGCACGGTCCAAAGAGCGGAAGATGCGGTACATATCAGAGCTTGAACATAAGGTTCAGACACTTCAGACGGAAGCCACCACACTATCTGCACAACTTACTCTTTTACAGGTGGGAGCCTAACCTGTTTTTCTTGGTAATTTAATGATTAGTGCTGTCACCATCATGGCTTTACTTTCTAATTTGATTCAATTCGTCCTAATTATGTGAACGCAGAGAGATTCTGCTGGACTCACCAACCAGAATAGCGAGTTGAAGTTTCGCCTTCAATCCATGGAACAACAAGCAAAGCTCCGAGATGGTATTGCTGCTCTTTTATTCGTAGTTTTACAATTTTTCTCTCTATTTTGTTTTATTGATCTGTGCTAGGTGTCAGTAGTTAATTTTTCACTTGTAGTATTGGTTGATCTAGTCTTCACATTTGAGATTATATTTCATCTCAACGTGCATTGTGAATACTTCTTGCGAAAGAGTGCGAGAGTAGGGGTGAAAGGATTCAGCAGATGGCTTGTGGAGTGGAATCAACATGCAATTGACAATAAAATAGACAGTAGTGTATAGATGTATAGAAGTCGTTCGCGTAGCTCCTTCAAGTTGTTGGGTAGATTTGATTCTCAATCTAATTTGGGGTTTTAGTTTACGTTAGATACTCAATTTTATTTTCTTCCAGTAAATTTTGTGCATGAAGACCAGGCCTTTACATGATCTCATTCTGTTACTACTACTTCCGGTGACTGGTTTTATTGTTAGTAATATTTTTATAACAATCTATCATGACTTTTCACTCAACTGTTTAAACTCTTAGGCGGCGAGTTGGTTCTTGATATGATACCATGACTTACTATCCAGCGGTTTGGAGTCTCATTCTTGTCACTCTCGTTAAAGGGGATTCCTGGGCAAGGTCGTATATAAAAATCATTCATCAGCCTTCGTCAACTATCTTTTTCGGGATAATAATTAGTTCATTTCAGATCCATTTATTACATTTTCTCAAATTAGGGGAACTTTATGGCTCGGATACTGTGCTAATAATGCTCTAATTATTTTAAATGCATCATCTAATCATTTTTCTAACAATAATAGGCCACTGAATCCGAAATGCTTTATATTCATCGTATTATGGTCTTTCTAGTGAACAACTCGGTTGAAGTGCTTTCAAAGTAAATGGAATTATAGGAATGCCATGTAGGAATTATATAGTAGGATGCGGAGGAGATGACCGATTCTTTGCTGATAAGTGACCTACTCAGTTATTTATGTCCAAATTTCGCGGGGCAGTTGAGAAATGCTGTGTGAGCCATAACAAAGTCAATTACGTTCTCTTTACACAACATATTTGTTGAAGTTAACATGAGTATTATTGAAGCAATCCACATTTTAGGATTTGCCTGATATGCACTCATCAGGCTGGATAAGAATGTGCTTCTGCATTCCTTTGCATAGAAGCTCATTATGTAAATTTCTTGCAAGAATGACAGTTTTTGAAAGTGACACGTCTTCATTAGTGTGCTTTGGTTTGGAAACTAACAGAATCATCCATTGATTGCTTCTGATTAATTCCTAACCCTCTATTTTCTTTTAATAGCTCTAAATGAGGCCCTTACTGCTGAGGTTCAAAGACTAAAGCTTGCTACAGCTGAACTGAGTGGCGATTCACATGGTTCTAGCTGTTTGATTCCCCAGCATTCTGTGAACCCTCTGATGTTCCAGCAGCAGCAGCCTCCCACTGCATCCCAACAAAACATTCATCTTCAACATCAACAGCAACAGCAGCAGCAGCACCACCAGAATGGTAATGGCAACTCCAATTCCGACATAAAACAATAGTGTGGGAAGGAGTTCCTGTAGCTGGATGGTTGGTTCGTTATATATTCGCTGCTGTTTAATTGCACTCATTTTCGCATATTTACAGAAAGTTTTCCTTAATTGTCATGGTATGAAGTTTGATTCCCATTACCTGTCCAACTCGGACAGAAAGTTCATATACAAGTTCTAATTCCTGTCCTATATCTGAATTATAGAGCATATTTAATTTCAGTATATATAATATATATATTATTAAATTGTAAGCATTATTTGGACATGATTTGTTTTATGATGACATTTAGAAACACTGTTCAGACTTTCTTTTTGTAAAGAATGATCATTATGTCATGGATCTGTTCTAGTTTTTTATGGCGTTCGGAGTAAGTTAATCTAGATGGTTCAATTTATCATCTGGAAGTCAAAATCAATGATTCAAGAATGAGGCCTCACCGACATCTTTCCATGGAATCTACACTGTGCAATATCCTGATTAAAATGTTATACCATAACTTGATATTTGCGCAATTATGGATATTATAAGAAAGTTTAATCGGCAAACATAAATTTTGGGAGATTTTACAATATCTCTGGACAAGCATAGGTTCGGTTGATTTACCAAAACCCGTGTTATGAAATTGGACATATTATGTTTGTCTTATGATTGATTCTGAGAAAACCAATGAGACACAATATGTAATCCATCAATTATGAAGTAAGGACAAAATCTTTTCTCTTACTCAATAAATCACGAGACGGTCTTTTATTTCAAATATAAAATGCTTAGAAGATAATATTTTTATTGTACGATAATGATATGCATTTGTGTCTATGTCTTTTATCATGTTATTTTATTTTCATGAGTTTTCACTTTATTTTTTGTATTAAATTTAATTATATATTTTTAAGTAAAATAATTTAATTTTGAAATTTAAAACCTAAAACAACACGTCAAATTATGATGTCATAATAGGTTTCACCTTCTACATTTGTACTCACTTTTATTTTGTCAAATCTCTAACTTCTCTTTTATAATTAAAAATAAAAATAGAAATGTAATTTGTGTAAACCATGAGAGAATTTCGTCATATAGTATTATTATTATTATAATAATAATAATAATAATTATTATTATTATTATTATATTATACTACTATTAACTAATTAATGTGTTATATTAAAAGAGCCTTGTAGTGAATTTTTTTCATCATTTTACTTGTGATTCATCTATTATCAACTAAACAATGCATGTAATGAAAAACTGTCTCATAATTTAAGTATCTTTGTTGTACTACTTTTCTGTATCGTTTCATAGTTTGAATCAAATTAACTTTTGAAAACTATCTATTTAAAACGTTCAGAACTATACAAATTATAAACTTTTCTCGATAGATATTTTTATATACACAAAAGAAATTAGTGTATGAGTGTACTTTTCTAAATATTAACGTGCTGCTGATAAAAAAAAAATTACGTGCAACATTGCGATCTAACGTAATATTTTAGTAATAGAAATGGATGGGAACAAAAAAAATTTCAATAGTTCTAATTAATTTTGTAAAAATTGGCTAAGCTTGTTTCATTATTGAACTTGATTTTCTAAAAGTTTGATTTGATATATAAGTCTATTTAAAGATTTTTTTTTAAATAGGTTAATCAACTAAAAGACTAAGGAAAAAAAATCTATGTAGAACAAATTGTTGATATTAAATGTACTTTTAAACCGGAGACGAATATATAATAACATTAAACTAAAACAAATTATAAAACAGAAATTTGCCCACGTGTATGTGTAATAATAATAATAATAATAATAAAATACAAACAAATGAGTTTATAAAATAAATATTACATAAAGTATTTCAAAATATTAAAAAGTAAAAATCCTTATATATACAATACATTTACAGAACAATATCTATATTTATCTTTGTATTTGCCCTGAAATATGTTTCTCACGTTTTAAAATACGTTAATCACAACACAAATATCAAAATAAACATGATACTAAGTTAAGAAAACAATCACTTTCATTAAGAAAACAATCACTTTCAATAAAACCAGTATTATCTACACATACATTAAACTCTATATTAAAAATCCATTCATATAAAGCTTTAACCTACATTAATTATAGTTTCCAATATATAATATTTCTCTAAACTTAAATCATTCCATTTAACAAAAGTATAACTATGCTAGATCAATTCATCAAATAAAACCAGATTAAAATTTTAAAGAGAGTTAACTTTTTATACTTAAAATAACTTAAAAAACGAGGAATCTAATTTTGAAAAAGATACCAATCGAAACAATTTATTATGTGTGGCTTGTGTTGGTTATAACTTATATATCTTATGAGCTGAAGCTGTATGTCATTGACTTTGTTTTGCTAATTAAGAGGCAAAAATCAAGGGAAAAGAACAATAAAAAATTCAGAAACCTAGCCCAAGTCTCAATCAACAACCTAGTTTGACACTGTATTGGTTTTTTCATTTTAAATCATAGACATACCAATTAATATTTGGGATTGTATTATGTATTCATAAGTCAGGATGGCCGAGTGGTCTAAGGCGCCAGACTCAAGTTCTGGTCTTCGAAAGAGGGCGTGGGTTCAAATCCCACTTCTGACATTTTTTTTCTTTTTTTACATTTTTTTCTACTTGTGTTTTATTAATAAAGGGTTTGGTCTGGACTCTGAATTCAAATTGGGCTGCTTACGGATTTGTTGGCCTATTGGGCTATGAGCAGGAACTCAGTCTCAGCCCATTGAGCGAACTAGTCACCCTCTCTTTTCGGTCCTACCTCGGCTAGGGTTCCATAATCGTAATTGTGAAGCACTGTTTTCTTCATCATCTGCGTTCGGAGTAGTAACCTTCCATCGTTCATTTCTTCTCTCTTCCACCACACCTGCGCCGACATCACTCAATCTAATGGCACCTCCTCCAGGACCTTATTCCGGTGCCAGCACCCTAGCTTTGGTATGCCGCCAATTACCGTTTTCTCTTCTTTTCTCGTGAATACGAGTTACTAAATTCAGTGACAACATTTTTGCTGATTTTCTCTAAAACCTAATTCATTGGTAGGTCGCTAGAGCTTCCGCTTTCTCCTTCGGTGTTGTTTACGGAAGCATCAAGCTTAAGTACCTTAAGGTATTTAACGAATCTCTCTTCTTTTTTTTTTTTTTTTAAATTCATTCGATAATTGACTCCTCTTTTAGTGAGGTTGGTATGCATTTCTGAAACTTAAATTCGGCGATCCAGAAAAAAACATTGATTGGATTTACATTAAAAATATTTATGAATCTAGGTTGATCTGAAATTCTGGATTGCCGTTCACATGTTGATTTTAAACACTGCGTTCGTGTTCAGTGGGGTCAATCAGTTTTTTTATGTTATTTTAGACACTTTATTGTTTAAGTGATTTTAAGTTTTTGGAATGAAGATTACAGATTTGTTGTTGTTGATTTGATTAATCAAAGCCCCGGCTTGCCGATCCTTTCGTGTCTAGTTCTGATTTCAGTCCAGATCTACAGCCTTAACTTAAATTTAGTCCTTTTACTGAATCAATTTGTTGGGTGGCTTGCTGATGTTTTGGTGTAGGATATTGATAAATTGTGAATAGTCTCCCCATGTTTCGAAAAGGCTTTATATTCTTAATTGTTGAAATTTGTTATTGTTTTGTTATATAATTTTGTAATATTTGTGCAATTTCAATGGCATGCATTGTTTTGTGCCTTGCGTTGTATTTCTACTGTATTCTATTCGCTGAATGCTGCCCATTTTTTTACATGTTATTTGTTTAATTTGGGATGCTTTATCTTGTTCCGACATCTACGTGTTATGATTACACTGTGCTCTGTAGAACTTCTTTGTCGGCAGTGGTCTTTAGTCATGTTTGTTTTACTTTCAGGCAAAAGCCAAGTCTCATAAAAAAGCTCAGGAGAAGGCTCATCACTGAAAAGGAGAGAGATCCCTTGGCCGTTATGTTTCTGAGGATGGAGTAGATAACTGAAATAATTCATGACAAGAAACTGTACCATGTCTTCTTCCATTTTTTTTCTGGTTTAAGTTTTGGACAATATTGAAGCATTGAGTTTAGTGCATTATAAAAATATTCAAGATTTTTGCTTTGTTAATAAATACGATGCCTTTTTTTACATGTTTATATTGCAAGATTGCTAAATGCTTACCATGTCTTATTTGCTTAATAGTTATGCATTTTGAAAATTTTTGCAATTTATTCTTAAATTAAGTCGCTCATTGTTTTTCATGTGCTGTGTATGGAAGTTTAAAGTGTATTCTTCCATTACGCTATCTGTTTTTGGAATGTATCACACATTAAATCATATCATGTTTGGTATTGTAGTTACATCGTATGTTTCTATAATTTATACAGTTGAAAGAGTAAAATAGTTCATCTAATTCCGATTATGATCTTGTGTTCAAGTTCGAGTCAATAGTTTCTGTGGTCTGCTGGAACGTTAAGTTATAGCTGTCTTATGTGAAACGTTCTACTTTTATTTAGGTGGCTAACGCACTAGTATATTTATTTACAAAGTAGTTTGATTTGATCCACGTGCTTTATTAATTGTGGTTTGCATTGCCGTTATCTTTCTCCACATTTGTTCTCGAGCTAATCCAACCCGAAGTCTTCGGGCTTGACCAATATTTGTGTGGTTTAGAAGTTAAAATTCTAAGTGCTGTTGTTTTATTCACTATGGGTGTGAATTTGTGGATTCCTCAAATAAATTTCCGGCGAGTAGCAATAAAATCGTATTGTTAGTTAGATTCCTTCACAATCTCCTTAACTCTGAATGAAAGGTAACTGAATGGATTATCTCATCATTTCTACGTATTGCACAAGGAATTCAGTCCTGCAAAGTTTCGAATGAGATTTTATTTCTTCACTAAATATTGTCTAGATTTAATATGCTTGATGGGTATACCTTAAGTACAGAATTACTTATATTATGTAAGAGTCTATCACACACTTCTGCTAAGCTCTATATATTACTCAGCTGCATGAAATGCCTGCTCTTTTTTATGCTCATTCTTCCTTCACCCTCGTGATCTCCCATGCAGCCCCTAATTTTTAAAAATACAATGCTGCCTCAATCTCTTTTATGTGTAAGAGCTTCTCCTTTCTTCTCCAATGGTGGTGTATAGCGGGAACGATTGAGAGTTTCAGTTTAAGCAATTATAAAACACCGAATATGTGTTTAATCTTCCATTGGTGATATCAAATTTGACTTTGGAATTGGTTTGTTTAGGCAATACCCAATTTGTTAAGATATTTGTATTATTTTGTTATACGTTTGAGTACAAGAGTAGGGTAGGATGGGGTTATCATATATTCGGTTGGTGCATGCTTACAAATATCCAGAAGCCATTTATTATCATATATATATTTTTTTGTTCTAGTTAATTAGTTTGTTTATGTATTGATTGTCATATCCGAAATTATATTTTAAATTGTTTTTTTAGTCCTAAATCAATTAGGGAGAATGAAAAATTAATTTTAAAAACGAAGATGATTCTTCATAAGATTTAGAAGACGAATTCTTGTAGTGATTTCAATATAAACGTTTATTCGTTTTTTACATAACTTGTTCAGGTACATCAATAGTCTTATATTTCTTTAAAACTCGAGGTTATTAACAATTGGAATACACATTTTTCTCTAAATCGTTTGAAACGTTTAGTTAATGTCAAAATCGTGATGAAGTTTTAAACTCAAAAGAGGACAATATACATTTATTTAGGCCTTATTAATACTAGAAAGTTTGAAGATAGAAATTATTTTTGTATGAAATCCTCACTTAATTCTCTCATTTAATAGTTAAATGTTCCATAATTTTTGTAATCACTCGAATATTAAAGTAAAGAATCTTCTATATATGAATTTTCTCTTGGTCTTTATCATCAACTTAATGAATAATTCTCAAAGCCTCAAACTATATTTTCCATCTCGAAGAAATAACACTACTTTCCAGTAAGAGCAGGAGGAACCAGAATAAGGGACTCTTTATTTTTTTTTTTAGTTTAGTTAAGCCAGGCCCGTGATTCATATTTGTCATTATTAAGAGGCCCATGATTTGGTTTTGGTGAGAAGTTAATGTAGTCAACAACAGACGAACTTGTAGATGTCTGAGTTTTCTCCTACCATAATTGGCTGACATGCCGAATTTAATTCAAAATATTTACAAGGTAAAAAAAAAATAAAGAAATTGAGGAAGAATTCCTTCTTTTACTTAATTGGTGTAGTTTGAAACTTTGTATGTTAACTTTTAAAAGAAATAGAAAAGTAGAAAAATCAAATTTACAATAATTATGTAAATTAAATTGAACTTATCGCTCAAAATACTGTTTTAGTTTTATTATTATAATTATTATAATAACTTTGAACTTCAATCTTGCAATAACACAGTAATTTTAATTACAATAATATTATAATAATAATAATATAATTGTAATGAGAATAATATTATTTTTATTATCGTTAAAATAATAATTATGAAATGATAACGAAGTATATCTTTTTATTTAATGTTTGTTCAACTATTCTTTACCAGTAACTACTGATTGTTCCCAACTAACAAAATAATAATAGTAAGATGTGTTTTTAAAAAGAAATCACACAATTGATGAAAAAAAAAACCCGAAGAATTTGGATCGTGTGACATTAGAGTGGTGACGCTAGTAAAAAAATTGCAAAACGTTAACGTTCTCTCTCCACTGTTTCCTCCTTTCTTTTTTCTGTTTATTTTTAATGCATGAGGCAGCATATATTCGAAAATATTCAGTCATGCCGGTGTTCTAATCAGGATTACTATGTTAAAACGATTCTGGGGACAGGAAAATCATGGGATTAAGAAAATGGAACATTACAAAGTGAATCGCAGTTGATTTTGTCCCCTAATGTTTGTCTCTTTCTTCAAAATCCTTTGTTAATGTTACTAATAAGCAATTAACTATTAATTTGATTTGATTTGACCTCACTGCTATCGCCGAATCTCATCGCCTTTGTCTTCTTTTCATTCTTCTTTTCATCTCTCCATTTCATGTTTCATGAGTAGTTAATTAAATTATTTTGTTAATTACACTTTAAACCATTTGGAATCAAAATCATGGTTTCTAAAAGCAAATAATTTATCAATTCAAAGAGAAATGAGTTTTCTTGTTGGTCGATGTCCACAAAAGCCAGAGGCACTGTGTTTCTATCACTATTAATCTAATCATAACGATTCGCATTCACTTCCATTTTTGTGCCCTTGATTGGTAATGGACAACATTATGAGTAAAATATATGACTAATTCGTAGGATAATGAAAGCTGCAAACTTTGCAACAGGATTATGTAGTTGGGATCTAATGCAGTTAGAAGACAAAGATCAGGTTTTGAGTTCCCATAATCTCGATGTTAGACATGAGGAAACATAATAATTAATTAAGGCAAAGCACATGTAACGTGAGCATGTTCAGTAACTTAAACTACAAACAAAGTTAAGCCTTAATTGTTCTTACTTGTTATTCCAACTCAAAAAAAAAAAAAAAAAAAAAAAAGACATTTTGATTCACAATATCTAGTTTCTGCGATTTTTTTCATTAAAGAAACATCAGATAAATTGGAACTTGTTTTTGACTTAAAATTCTCAAAATTTGATTTTCAAATTTTAGAAATTAATAGATAAAATCTTAATTTAATTCGTTAAATTATTTTGACTTGTTAACTGACATTTTAAATTGATGTTTGAATTTTTTTTAGGATTAAATGTGTTTTTGGTCTCTCAAGTTTCACTAAAATTTGGAATTAATCACTCTTTAAAACTGTTGACCAATCTAATCCTTCATTTTTTAAAATGCGTGAATTTAGTCTTTTTAACCATATTTTGTTATGTTTATCCAATGTTCCAAGTGCATTTCATGGTAGTATTTGAATTGTTTACACTGTTTAACACATTTTCGCTTCAATGTTAACTCAAATATTATCATAAAATGCGTTTAAAATGTCAAATAAACTTAAAATTTAGTAAGAAAGACTAAATCTACGCATTTCTAAAGATGAATGACTAAATTGGTATAAAGTTTCGAATAAAGTTTCGAAGATGGACTAATTCCAAAATTCACTAAAATTTGAGAGACCAAAAACATATTTAACCATTTCTTTTATCCTGTTTAACACGTTTCAACTCAATTATCAATCGAAAATACTATATAACATGTAATAAAGATATGATTTTGTTGATTAAAATAATTATATTAATTATTTTTTAAATTTGAAAATCAAAATATTGTATAAAAGACGGATTTCATTTTCTATCAAAATTTAAAAACTACAACTTTGGAATGTGTATAGTGTATCATGGGATTGATCTCTTTTCTCTTATTTTATGTATTAAACATGAATTCAACTCTTATTAAACATGGATCCAAAGTGCCATGAATTATGTTGACAACAGCTCTTAAAAAAAATCTCCACAACAGTTGCATTGTCTTTTGAAGCATCGCTCAGCTCCGACTCATCTCATCACACTCAGCTTCACTTTTAACATAGTGACTTGAACCCCACTAAAACAAGACAACTCAAAAAATAATTTTCATTATTATTTGATTATTAGTCTCTAGATAGGTACAATACTTTTTAAACTTCAACATTACATATATATATATATATATTTTTAAAAATCTTAGTTTCCAAAATTGTTTGAAGTGACCGAATTAAAAATTGATTTGGACAAAAAAAGGTATGAGATTAAAATAAAAGGTTGATGAGAAGAGAAAAAGGTGGTGTTAGGGATAAAAAGTGGAGATATAGTTTTAGCTTTCTAAAAGGAGACCTAGTACAATGCATAGAAAAATTGCAATGCAAGATAAGAAAGCAGGGCTAGTGGGCTTAGGCCAAGCCCACATGACTCACCCCACTGGGTTCCACATGGGCTTGACTGCGACGGAGGCAACAGGCACAATCTCGTAATTATCTCAAACTTTATTGGCATTTCGAATTGCCCAAACCATATATACCCCACGCGCTCCTTCACATCTTCCACTCCACCTACCTACTCAACGCAACTCTTCAAACTTTCAAAATCCAAATTCCAAAGCAAAACGAACTCAAACTCCGTTACGCTCCGTTCCGTTCTGTTTATTTGTTCTTTCTTCAGACTGTTAGAGAATGTCGCCGTCGACGACCGGGAACTGCAGCAAAATCCGGCGCATTGTGCGCGTGCGGCAAATGCTTCTCCGGTGGCGGAGGAAGGCGCGGCTGGCGGCGTCGGACGTTCCGGCGGGACACGTGGCGGTGTGCGTGGGGCCCAGCCGGAGGAGGTTCATCGTGCGCGCCACCTACCTCAATCATCCGATCTTCAAGACGCTTCTCGCGAAAGCGGAAGAGGAATACGGTTTCTGCAACCACGGTCCTCTCGCTATTCCTTGTGACGAGTCTCTCTTCGAAGAGCTTCTCCGGGTCGTGGACCGACCCGTACCTGGATTGTGCACGCTCGAGGATTTAAGGAGACGGTGCCACGTGGGTGTGTCGAGTGGGAACTCTGAATCGTGGCCGTTGCTCCGTGATGAACTGATCTGCTGAGTTGACTCGGTTCTGAAAATACAATATTCATTCGTCACTAACAACTCTTTTTTTGGGGTTTGTAATTTTTATTCTAATTAATAATTTTTGGTGAGTTTTTTTAGTTATTAGAGAGATTAAACGATGATAAGAGAGTAAGTCTGTATGATTATTATTATTATTTTATTCGTTGAAAGACTAGGATGTAATAGGTGAAATATTATCTGCTAATTGTATTGTAATTTGTATTTATTAAAATATGCAAATTACTATCAATTTTAGAAAAGGTGTGTATTCCGTTTTGATCCTTCTTTTTGATTAATTTTAGTTCAGTACACATGGATTTGAATGAAGTAATCTTAAAAAAAAATATAAAAAGTCAATTCCTTCAAAAGCAGAAATAAATCCCTTATTAGAAAAATAAGAAAAAAAATCTAATCCAATCTTTAAATATACGAGACCTATTGTTGTCTTGGTTTTTGAATGTACCAAGCAAAATATTTAGTTTCTGGTTGGGTTTTTCATAATCATATTAAAATATTAGTTAACTTTTAAAAACTTTTTTCATGCGTTAGGTTATGTGTTAAATTAACGTAGAATTGAATAAAATTAATTTTTTAACGCAGAACCAGTGTTTGATTTTCACAATCAATTAAAAGATAAAAAAAATTTCAACACTAAACCAAACACACCCTTATAATTATAAAAATTAGGACACCCTTATAAAAATTAGGACAGTTGCCAAATTTCTCAAGTTAAAAGCAGTTGAAGAAGATTATGTAACTATAAAGCTACTTATAATTATTGTTACAATATAATATATATTACACATTATATTCATTATTCTTGCAACACATGACTATGATATTTATTTAATACGTAACAAAGTGATTCTTGCATTTTTCACTCTTTGTTGTTAGAGTGAGATAGAAGTTTGAGAAAATAATGTAACAAAAACATGATGGCATATGAAAACTTTGTAAAATGAAATTTGAAGATAGTTCACAATTCCAATTACAAAAATTCCTTAAGTTCGAAGTTAATATAATTTTGTTGACTTTTTATTATTATTGTTAATGGAAACCATGATTACATGTTAGAACTTAGGAGGTCTTTCTGGTCGGTATTATATGATGTCTATGGAAATTTTGGAGCCTTAAAAGGACATAAGCTTCATAGCATTGTTGACTTCTTTCGTTTTTGTGTGTGTTGACTTTAAAATATAAGAAAAAAATTAAAGTATAACAAATGTATTAACTAATTTAAAGATTAAATAAGTGTATAAATGTAAAGATATACTTTAAATGAGAATTAATGTTATTTTAAAATTTAAATGAATATATAAATATAACTAATAAATATAACTTTATAACATCTCTCATGCTTTAAAATTTTAAAATTATGCTTTGCACTTTGGAAGGCTCTCAATTTTCTGCCTTGCCACCATTTATTTTATTGCAGATTTACATCCACATGAACTATCTAGGGGTGTAGGTAGTAATTTTCATTTCAGAAGGTTCAAAATATATAAGATGAAAAATATATTAGAAATTATTATATTGGATTTAAATAGTATTTAAAAAATTTATAATGATTCAAAATAATATAAAGCTTAAATTAAAAGAAAAAAATGAGTATTGAAATAAACTACGTAAATTAAAATGACAAAATAAAATATGAAAATATACATGTATGTAATAAAATTTAAAATTTATTGTCAGATTACTGCTTGCAATATTTCTTCTTTCGTCGATAGAAAAAACACAGATGTCAGTGTTATCAGTTTGTATGAAGATTAAATATTAAACTATCTTTAGTTTGAAAATATTATATTACTCTAAATTATTTATTATAATCGGCCACTGATAATTAACTCTTTATTTTTTTCTTACGCTCTCTGACCATGATATATACTGATGTTGAGTTATTGGTTATATAATAATAACTCAATGTTTAGAAATTCCTACCACAAATAATTTGATTAAATATTGTAATTGCTTAAAAATCAGTAATTTTGTTTCATATAAACCTAATAATTGACATGTGTAGCATTGATATAAATAGTATTTTAGATATTTTATGTGAGCAAATAGTTTTTAGATTTTATTGTTATTATTATTATTATTATTATTATTATAATTATTATTGCCAACCTGATTACATGATAAGATTTATTTAAGAGGTCATTATTGCCAGCATTTGTACATGACAAATTTAGAACTTTAAAGATTGTTACGTGGATAGGACATGCATAGTTGACTTCATTTTTCTTTTTTTAAAATAAAAAGTTACAATATAATACATGCATATATAATAATTTAAAATAATAAAGATAAAGATATAATTAGAAATACAACTAATAATCATGTCTCTTCATAGTGGAATTTTAGGACTAAGAATTGTCAACCTATGTTTGTGCTTTGCACTTTTGGAAGACTCTCAATTGTCATTCCTTCACTTTCAAGCTGGAAATTTGACATTTATTTCATTATCTAGGAGTGGACTCAATGATTTTTCATTGGAGGAGGTTAAATATATAAATGAAAAATATATTAAAAATTCATTTATTGATATTAACTACTATTCAAATTCATGATAATTCAAATTAATATGAAGCATAAATTAAAAGGAAAAGCCACGATGACATAGCCACAAATAAAATATATTTGTGGAATAAGTTTTAACTTTTTAAAACAATCATGATTGACTCTTATTATTTTAGACTTTCTGTATGTGATTCTTATTATTAATCGATTAATGGTTTGATGATTATCCCTAGCTTAAAATTTCATTCGGAAAATCCTACCATTAATTTCATTAAATACTATATTTGATTCATACATGTATAAAGTTGCGTTTGGAAAATTGTTTGACTCACATCATTTGTAGAGAAGTAAAAATAGTGCGAGCTTTACGCTTAATGGAATGAATATAAAAATACCCATTATGTAAAAGATTTTAGTTAAAAATATTAATTTCAAACCCGTGTCTGGGCAAGAATAATGTTTTTTAGGTGTTTCTTACTTAATAAATATTATATTAAAAAATATTTAAATATATATAATATTAAAATATATTTAGAGGTCGAGAAAAAAAATAATAGTATTTTTAAGTTTATAATTAATTTTTGAATAGAATTTACGGGAAAAGTTGAGAATCCATAGAAATCAAGAACTTTAAGGAATTGTAAATGAGAACCTTGAGAAATTAAAAATCGTGAGAAATTGAGAGCTATAAGAAATTGAGAACTTTGATAAATATAGAATTATGAGGAATTAAAAACCATGAGAAATTGAGAATTGTGAAAAATTGATAATCGTGAGAAATTGAAAATTTTAAGAAATTGAGAACCTTGAGAAATTGAGAACCGTGAAAAATTGAAAATATTGAAAAATTGAGAACCGTGAGAAATTGATAATCGTGAGAAATTTAGAACCTTGAGAAATTGAAGAAACTTGATAAATTGAAAACCTTGAGAAATTGAGAACCGTGAGAAATTGATAATCTTGAGAAATTGAGAATTGTGAGAAATTGAGAATTGTGAGAAATTGAGAACCATGAAAAATTGGGAATCGTGAGAAATTGAGAATTGTGAAAAATTGAGAATTGTGAAAAATCGAGAATCGTGAGAAATTAAGAATCATGAGAAATTGAGCAACGCGAGAAATCGAGAACCGTGAGAAATTGATAACCTTGAGACACTAGAGAAGCGTGAGAAATTGTGAAATATGAACAATTAAGATCTTTGAGAAATAGAGAATCGTGAAAAACTAATAATCATGAGAAATTGAAAAATAGTGTGAAATTGATAACGTTGAGAAATTGAAATTAAGAACTTTGAGAAATTGAGAACCTTGAGAACCTTGAAAAATTTATAACCTTGTGAAATATAAAATGAGAACATTGAGAAATTTAAAACTTTGAGAAATTTGGAACCATGAGAAATTGACAATTGTAAGAAATTGAGAACCTTGAGAAATTGAAAGCCATGAGAAATTGAGAACAATGGAAAATTGGGAACCGTGAGAAATTGAAAACCATGAAAATTGAGAACCGTAAGAAATTGAGACCTATAAGAAATTAATAACTATGAGAAAACGAAAACCGTGAGAAATTGAGAACCTTGAGAAATTGAAATTCAGAACCTTGAGAAGTTGATAACCTTGAGGACCTTGAGAAATTGAGAACCGTGAGAAATTGAGAATTGTGAAAAATTGAGAACCATGACATATTGAGAACTGTGAGAAATTGGGAACCTTAAGATATTGAGAACCGTGAAAAATTTAGAACTATGAGAAATTGAGAACCGTGAGTTATTAAGAACTGTGAGAAATCGAGAACCGTGATAAATCGAGAACGGTGAGAAATTGAGAACCGTCAGAAATTGAGAACCTTGAGAAATTGATAACTTTGAGAACCTTACGAAATTGAGAACCTTGACCAATTGAGAACCATGAGAAATTGAGAACCATGAGAAATTGAGATCCAAGAGAAATTGAGAACCATAAGAAATTTAGAATCATGAGAAATTGAGAACCGTGAAAAATTAAGAACATTGAGAAATTGAAAGTAAGAACCTTGAGAAATTGAGAACCTTGGGAAATTGAAAACCTTGAGAAATTGAGAACCGTGAGAACTTGAGAACCTTGAGAAATTGAGAATTGTGAGAAATTGAGAACCGTGAAAAGTTGGGAACCGTGATAAATTGAGAACCATGAGAAATTAAGAACTGTGAGCAATTGTGAGCCGTGAGAAATTGAGAACCTTGAGAAATTGAGAATCGTGAGGAATCAAGAACCGTGAGAAATTGAGAGCCGTAAGAAATTGAGAACCGTGAGAAATTGAGAGCATTAAGAAATTAAGAACCTTTAGAAATTGAGAACCGTGAGAAATTGAAATTGAGCACCTTTAGAAATTGAGAACCTTTAGAAATTGAGAACCGTGAGAAATTGAAATTGAGCACCTTTAGAAATTGAGAACCTTGTGAAATTGAAATTGAGAACCTTGAAAAATTAAAATTGAGAACAACCTTGAGAATTTGAGAACCTTGAGAAATTGTGAACCTTGAGAAATTGATAATCATGAGAAATTGAGAGCCTTGAGAAATTGAGAAACTTTAAAAATTGAGAAACTTTAGAAATTGAGAACCGTGAAAAATTGAGAACTATGAGAAATTGAGAATTATGAGAAATTGGGAACGATTATCAATTTCTCAAGTTTCTCAATTTCTCAAGATTCTCATGATTCCCAATTTTAATTTTACATAATTCTCAATCTCTTAAAATTCTAAATTTCAATTTCACAAGGTTTTTAATTTTTCAAAGTTGTCAATTTCTCATGGTTTTGAATTTTAATCTCTTAAAGTTCTCAATTTCTCACTATTTTTTTTCTTACGGTTCTTAATATCATTAAGAATCTCAATTTCTCACTGTTCTTTTAACATTGTTATTTAATTTTAACTAAATGCATTTGCCCCTTTTACAGTTATATATTGAAATGATTAAAGTTGAAAGGATTTTGTTTGTAGTTGGAGAATTATTTTGAAGATTGTTTAAGAGAATAAGAATTTGGATTTTGTTTTTTTCTTTGCCATTCTTATGTTTTTCAAATTACATTCGTAGATAATAATTACTATCGGTGTGTTTTCAATACTTTTAGAAAAAAAAAAACTCAATAAAAAATTTGGTCCAATAATATAGTATGAGTGTTTGAATAACGAAACGATGACTTTCTCCTAATCCCGATTAAAGAAACAGTGAGGACCAAACCTTTCATAAGATGTGGTCTTAAATCTTCATATGCACCAGATAACTCTATGATTTGACATGAGCTTCCTCATCTAAATCCAAAAGAATTTTCATACTTGCAATAATTGAGCAAGCACGATAACATGCAAATGGAAAAGATGGGTTATATCATATGTATATGACATAAAGAAGAAAAAGAAATAAACAATTGTAACGATAAAGATTTCTCTTGTATGTGATTAGGTTTATTAATAATGTATCGTTGTGGCCTAGTCAAGTATCATCATCTTTAAGAGATTGTATATTTGAATATGATAAGAAATGAAATTTAAGTCTAATTCAACTTCACAAAATAAGTTTATAAGGTAATGTTAGAAGTGGGACTTAAGTTAGGTTTAAATAAATAACAAGTTTCGCTAGTATATATTTTAATCCATAACTTTAATACTATTTTAAAAATTAAACTTAAATCAAAATCAATTTCAATAAATTAACTTATAAGATAAAATTTACGTGCACTTTCATATACTATGAAATCGTTAAATCACTCCCAATGTGGACTCGTAATAGTTGGATTTATTCTATAAATTGGACAATGAATAATCAAAATCTAAAATCACAGTCGTTCATTTCACCATGATTTGATGCAAATGCATGATATCTTTCTATCTCTCTTTTTGTCTGGTATGGAGTCGATAACTCGATGCTTTTTCTCACTCACTTTTTTATCATTGTTGTTTTGAATGATATTGTTTTTCTTGAACTTGACCCCCTCAATCAACGAACCAAGAATTCAGCTTTGTTTCTGTCAATCCGTACGTGAACATTTTCAGAACATTATATTCAATCTTTAGTACTCATAAATCTAATCTACTGACATAAAGTTATACATGCACACCCAGAGTTAGGTTAGCCACGGAAAACAAAAAGGAGACTTCTATAAATTGATCTTAACTTTAACAAAAATAGAATTTTTAACTTTTTTTTTCTAGGATTAAATATATATATTTTTTGTCTTTAAATTTTTAAAGTATTTAATTTCTTTTCTGTAAGAAAGTCATTATAAAACATATTTTTCAACAAAGAGTATAAAATATTTCTCATGTAACAAACGAAATAATAAGAAATAAGAAGTATAACTAGTAGCATTCTTATCTTTAACTTACATGAAATCTCTAAAAAATAATAATTAATGGGTTAAGTGAGAAATCTTGAAAGTAATGAGTACATATAATGCTCTTTTTGATTAATTTTAACAGTAAAATTTTGAAAAAAGAAAAACTGTGGAATTTCCAAGATGAAAAGGATCACGGGTTTCTTTTTGGTAGTGACTGTGTTGAGTGGATATACTGTTGTAAATCTAGAAAGAATAGAGTGATGCATGTGCAAGCACAGATACACATATATATTAAGTCGTTGGAGTGGTATCAATTAACGGCAATTCTGTTCCTTAAAGCAAAATCATGAATGTTAACTTCCATTGGAGGGTAGTTTGAAAAACAAGGTTGTAACCCAACAAAAATTAAGGGACATCTTCCGGTACATCCAATAAGTTTTATATCATTTAAGAATCGAGGTCAAATATAGTTTAAATACTATAATCATAACCATAATAAAAATGGGTCACTTAAGTGACTAACCGTATAACCACGACCAAAAAGGGATCACTTATACACCTGAAGGGAAATATATCATATGAAGAAAAAAAAACAACAACAAGGGACTCACCCTTGAGGGAAGATTATTGGGAATAACCCAAGTGTGAGTCAAAATCTCATATTAGATAGAAAAGACAAAGTTAAACATTATATAAGAATAAAGACCCATAACACTATTGCCTTAAAGTTTTGGTGTAAAACTGGTGTCAAATACCTTATAAGTGTAAGACTAATGTCATATAACCATATGGAACTACAATCTCTCGATGATCATAGCCATAACTCATATATAAACCATATATATGAAAAAATATAACCCAACACTTACATCCTTCATATTTTAAGGCGTCTTTTAAGGACAAATACGTGACAGAACTTCACACTACTCCAAAGCTGATAATATCTCAAAAATGTGGTTGTTGTTAAGCCGAGTACACTTTCTACTACAACGTTAAATTAGGGTCCTTGAAAATGAAATTGTTAATGATTTTGATTAGGGTTTTGTGAGGAGTGATTATTGAGGGCTAAGAAAAGTAAAAGAGAGGACCCACTTGGAGTGTTTGAATAATGATGGTCTAAAAGGATCCAATCCGAGACCAACTTATTGTTTGGAAGGAAAAGCATTACTTGGGTCAGCCTCAATGGATCTTGTCTTCTCATTTATTGGATTCTTCACAACATTTTTCCTCATCTTGGGTCCTCATGCTATCATTTCCCACATGCTAAACCCTAAACAATTCAACTTTTCTTAAAAGATACATCTATTTTATGTCTGCAACAAAATTTAAATATAAAAAGTAAAACACTTCCATGCCCTCCCCCATTTCAATGTTTCTCATTTACATCATGGGAATGGGAGTGTCTTCGTAAAGATGCTGAAATGTTTTGGTGGAAGAGTTTTGTGCTACATGCATACATGCCTTATCTCTTTCCGTATAATTCTAAAGCACTTTAATGAGTTTTAGGTGGGAAGGTACACATAATTAAGTTTTAAAAAAACACATATTTTACTTTTAGACAATCATATTATGACTTTATTTTTATTTTTTGATTTTCATCTTTTATTTTATAACGTGGCTGAACGTGAGTCATTAATTAATGTACTATATTTTTTTCTGAGAGAATCAATGACCTACACTAAGTCAACATCAAAAATAAAGGATGAGAGTAAAAAAAATAGGAGTCATAGTATAATTTTCCTTACTTTTAAGGTGTATAATGATATTTTGATTATTATTTTTTGACTCACTTTTAATCCATCACTTCAATTATCCTCGTATCGTCTTCTCACACCACTAAAGAAATCAAAATAGATAATTGAAACCATTAAAAAAATCAAAATAGAAAATTGAAAGGTGATTAAAATAATAGATTAAAAATGAATAAAAAATATATCAAAATATTATTATTATTTTAATATTTATATAATTATAATTTATTTCGGAAAGGAAGTGTCATAAATTGATTTGGGAACAAGGGATTGGTCATGTCATCTATAAAAAAGACGTGTAACCTCTATCATTCCCTAAGCACACCTAATCCACTGCATTTGCAAATGGCATGTTCCTACTATTTAAAATTTGGGTATTTTTCTATTGGTTGATTTTGATTTGACCTTAAATTCAATTTATTATAAAGGAAAATCATATTATCAATAATTATAACGGTTTATTTTAGGTAATTAACAATACAAATGAGATTATTATTATTATTATAACAAAATTTATTTTAACTAACAAAGAGATAAATAAACAGTGTTGTCAATTCTGTCAAAGTAGATTAATTGCTCTATGATAAAAACAACAAAATTCCATTACACACACAAAGTCAAGGATTGAAGATAGAGATGAAAAGAATAATGAGAAATGGAAGAAAAATAATGAAGAACATGTATCTATCTATCTAGCGTGACCTTCGGATAAACCTCATTAAACGAAACAATCATTCTGAATATTAATTCTTATAACTTATAATAATATATTCATTAAAAAATTTAGGAGAATATAATACACAATAAAAATACATGCACAATGCATTTGGGGTTTGTAAGAGTCGTTCATGCATTCTACGTATATGATGATTGGTGTTTGATTCGTGAACGAAGTATGATCATGTGATGGAAGGAATATGAGTTTTTTTTTTTTTTTTCTTTTTTTTTTTTTTGTGGTGATGCCCTTGTGTTGTGGGGGCGTTAATCACGTGCAGCTCATACCTACCAAATTAAGGTGGGGTCCATCACTGTGCGAACTTCGATCACCTCCTAGCGCTACATCACAGCGACATTTCGGTGGATTCACAATCAGCGTTTTAGTTTTTCCCTTTTCTTTCTTGGATAGGTGACGGCGGGTGAGATTACACTTCCCCAAACCTGTTGGACCCGATATGGGATTCGTACTTTTGATATGAGAAGACAATTTTGTCCCTTCCTTCTTCTTCTTCAACAATAATACTAACACCTGAAACCAAATGGGAAATTTTTGGCATCATCAACAACGGAATATTCCCTAGTTTTTTGATAAGATATGCTACCTTCAAAATAATTAATTTTCAACTTTTTCCATAAACATTCGAGTTAAGATGTTTGAGATCCATGTTGATTATATATAAGTGAGTTTAAATTTCACTTGATTTGTATGATTGAGTTATACTTAAAGTTTACTTTTTAACCTGATTTGAGAATCTTAAATTAGAGTTTATCTTAGTATGATTTGTTGTGGACTGATCGGATAATCCATTAATATCTGATCTTTAAGAAAATTGATTGATGAGTTTCTTTCTTATTCTATATTTGAATTTACTATATAAGAATAAAGGTTTATATATATAGAACCATAATTTCTCAATGACTATAATACATAACTCAACAGTGGTATCAGAGAAAATGGTTCAGAGTGACTGACGGAATAACCATAACAAAAAAAATTTACTGAAATGACTGACCACATAACCATAACAAAAATGAATCACATACACCTGAGAGAAAATATACCATAGGAGAAAAAAAAAGACTCACCCTCACCATTGTCTTAAGATTTTGAGTTAAAAGTGGTGTCAAATACTTTATATATATATATATATATATATATATATATATATATATATATATATATATATATATTTATATATATTTATATTTAAAATATAAACAAATTTATTATATATA
>Ga0214543_1000531_pt1 | contig 65065 bp, 30 predicted proteins | sample CNSS2metaG_FD_160094 | JGI IMG/M metagenome (GOLD analysis project Ga0214543, IMG submission 160094) | Root nodule microbial communities from cowpea collected in UCLA plant growth center, Los Angeles, California, USA - CNSS2 | ecosystem: Host-associated > Plants > Roots > Nodule | place: USA...
AAACAAAAATTAGGCCAAATAATGTGAAATTAGTCCAAATTCGGAACAGTGGCCCAATAAAGCCCAACAGATGAAAAACACTCTAATGATGAACAATTAAGCACTAATCAACTGTCTAATGGGTACAAAAAGGCTAGTGAAATGGAAGAAAATAATGACTCATCAATGGTCTTTTATCAAGTAAACATACCACACTAAATTACATCCCATTGTACATAATTAAAGACGTCAAAACAGACATTGTACCCCATCACAATCCAGAAAACATCACCTTTAACCTCTTTTAACCCAAATCATCACACATTCATGCATATATTTAACTTAGTTACATACTTAAATTTTATCCTCACACCCTATGCCCAATTACACAGTATTACGCACATAATTTCTAGATAATCACACAAGAACATGCAACACTAAAATATAAACAAATTTCTCATCTGCATTGATGTGTCACCTGGTGGTAGCACATGAACTGCCGTCAGATAGTGCATACCATTCTGGGAAAATCCCAGATTTTTCTGTACCTACGAGAACCCTTGAACCCCTAATCACCAATTCTAGCATGCATTTTGACATAATTTTAATGTTCAAAATCCTATATTGTTTATGCTTGTTCGATTTAAGATTATTTTCATGAAACATATCACAAATCATGAACCAAGATCACGTTTATTGATCCCTAACCCCAACATTATCCCTAACCCCCAATTATTCATGATTCATACTAATTTCATATAAAAATTCACTCGCAGGCAAATATCCACATTTAAATTCACATTCACATACATAAAGAATAAATTCAAGCTTCTCAAATATCACAAAAACCACAATAGACCATGAACTGGGCAACCCAATTCACGTCGCCTGGTGAACAACAGGTAGTCGCCAGCCGATTCATAGAGAAAACCCAGAAAAATTGGTTATGGAGCTTAAATCGCCTAACAGGTCTTCAATGCCGCTAGGCGGTTTCTAGAATTTTCCAAAAACACAAACAGTTTACACATTTTTAACAAGATTCAAGGACCACGGACATATAAATTAGTCCAAAATCATACAATCCATAAGAAAACAAATAGTAAAGCTCTCCTAACTTGGAAATCACACTAAAATTGCTCCAATATCGTTCTTCTTCGCTCCAACAGTGAACTCCACTCTTGAGACCTTCTTCCCGCCGTCTCCCACTCTCCTCACTCAATTTTTTAGGGTTCTAAACTGCCTAGTTGGAAGCCACATGAAATTCTCTTCTTCTCCCTCTTTCTCTAGCCCTAAAACGAATTAAATTAAATTAAAACATACATTCAACTCTTCATCTACTCAACTTCGTCCCTCAAGGCATCATAAAAAAAATAAGATGTTATGAATTTACTTTATCCAAGGTTCGAACCCATCACCATGTAATTACCAAGCCAATGCACAACCATTCATCCAATTCATGTTTCATGATAATTCTTATACATTTAGGATTATATTATCAGTCAACATAATCAAACATATTATTAAAATATTAAGCAATCAAAATATCACACAAATGACATACACGGGACTTAAACCCAAGTCCTCTTAACAGAATCAAGTACTCTCAACCACTTAAACTAGTACTATTCCACATCATAAACCTTAACATTATGTCATAAAGATTCTCACTATTTGCATTTATTAAATAATTATTTATTTAATTATTTAAATTTCTTGGGTCTTACAAGGTGTAACTTTGTTTATCAACAGAGGACACTAAGATTTCCAATGATTCTTCTATTTGCATTAAGAACACTCGTCAAAAGCAATTTTACCAGCATGTTGTTTCTATTGAGCTATAGTAGAAGACCTATTTGAAGCTACAAAAATAAATGGTGATGAGCGAAAGCTCGCAGAAACTCGTTGGACTCGCATTTTGACGGTGGAAATCCTCACGAAGCTTCCAGATCTCGATTCTTCAGATATGATCGAACGAAGACAACAAAAGGCTTGAAATGGTGATGGTCTCACCAAGCTCCTTCGGTGGAGTTCAGAAACTTGGTAGATGCAACCCTAGGTTGAATCTCTCAACGAGAAAGTGAACTAAGACGAGAATGTGCAAGCTGTGATTTCATTCAATCATCAAAGTTGAAAACATTACAAACGATCGGTCTACCTTTTATAGATGAAAGGCGGCTGTGAAAGTGTTTAACAAAAGAGAAAGGAAGCGAAAATCGTCTAACAACAAAATCCTAATGATAGAAAGGATAACGACCCTTTTGTGGGAACGAAACCCTAACAACTAAATAGATCGAGAAAGAAGGAACCCTAGTTGACGAACTTGATCCTTTAATTGGGGAAGACTGGAATGCGTTGTTGGCCCAAAGATGGTTGTTGTCTTCATAGGCACTGCTAGAAACAAAAGGAGGCCCAATAGAAGACATGGGCTTGCTGAATTAGAATGCACCCTGGGTCACTTGAGATGCGCTGGTTGTACATTTAATTCGGCTTCAGGCCTAGTGCCAACTCACGTATGATGCTGGATGGAGAAAAGGTTATTTGTGGCCCACTCATGTTTATTGTGGCTGAAGATGTTGGCAGCATTGATGCTCATTGGGCTGCATTTAAAAAGAGCCCAATTTTGTAGACATAAAGATATTAATGGCCCAAAGATTCAAGGCCCAAAACAAACATTTATTTCATTAAAAACAAACACATGTAAAGATAAATGGGCCTGGTCATGACCCAAGCTGAAAAGCCCTTTAGGGTGATATTCATTAGATGGAGTGGAAGAAGGACTAGTCTTGTGATCATTATGAGTATAAAGTCTAATTTCCTCTACTAATAATTCATTAACAACATCATCAATAGAAGACGAGGGTTACGATGCAAAATTGAACCACACAAACTTTCAAAATCACTACATAAGGCCATAAGAAATATAACCAAATGTTGTGATTCCCTACGAATAATATATAGTGTAAAAGCACTCAATTTTGCAGGCTCAGTGAAGGCAAGTTGATCCCATGGGGTTGTCATGGTAGAATAAAAGTCATGAATGTTCATGTCATTTTGCTTCAATGCACAAATATTTGTCTCAAGTTGATATTGCTTGTCAAAATTATACAGTCGAGATAAGTGATCCCATACATCCTTTAAAGTATCATATTTTCCCAATTGAGCATCAATCAAGTGTGTGATAGAATTATTGACCCAAGTGATAGCATAATTATCAACTTTGGTGTCAATTGGTTTTGCCTTAACACTTGAAACATAACCCCACATGGACTTTTCAAGATAAAATCTTTTCATAACATAACTCCAGTAGGAATAATTCTTACCATTCAATTGCACATTAATAGACTGAAAAGAATCATCTTTACCAATTGTCATAAAAAAATGAGTACAAAACAGAAATGTGAACCACACAGCGGAAGCAATGAACAAAAACAGAATATGATCCCAATACTAGAGGATTGCAAATACTTGGTCAAATGCCTGAAAATTTGCGAAAGAGGGTTAGGGGTTAGGGTTCAGGAAAGAGGAACTACTGCAAGAATTTCTTCTCAATCATAAAATTTGCGAAATAGGCTTAAGGCTTAGGGCCAAGGGTTTAGAAAATAAGAACTACTATAAGAATCTCTTCTCAATTATAAAAGTTGCGAAAGAGACTTAGGGCTAAGGGTTTAGAAAAGAGAAACTACTACAAATATCTTTTCTCAATCATGGATGTTTGGGACTCTTGAAACTATGTAGAAAACAAAGAAATATATAAAGAATGGGATGGTGTATTATTGAGTATGTATAAAATGTTACATGAGGTGTGATATATATACACACACAAAACTAACCCTAGAAGTGACAAGTAAAAGGGCTTAAAACATGGGCTTATTCTAATAGTATTGATGTGGCATTTAGGTTTAAAGATTTGGGGAAGTAATTTTTAGTAAGTGTTAAACTTTTGGATACGAAAAGAATAGAAGTTTGTGGTGATGGAAGTTAAATAAATTGCAAAAATTGTCATGCATAGGAGCTTAGGAAAACACATATAAAACGAAAGATCAAAAGTAATGAAATTAATGCTCATGCTTTTTTCTTTGTTTTGTGTTCTTGTTGCTTATTTTTGTTACTCTACTTAGTTTATTCTCAGTTTTTGTTTTTTATGACAGTACTTCATTCTTATATTAATGAATGTAATTTGTTTAATTATCAATAAATATATGTTTTCTAAAAATTTCCTATGTTTTCTTCTTCTTTTTATAATAACCAAAGGTGCAAAAATGTAGATTTGTTTTACATATTGCCTTACATGAAAGTTGTGCTAAGTTGTATGAAGTTATTCATCACAAAAAAAAAGGAAAAAAAAAAAGGAGATCATTGATAAACTAAATCAATAGTGTTGATGCTTGAAGATTTAATTTTACTTTTATGTATGTTGATTATGAACCAAAATATTAAGTGATTATAACTTTCATGTACAAATGAGCATGGTTCATTCATTCATAAATGATTATGTTAGAATTTACATGACATTCATCATAAGCATTGATTTAAACATCACTTAGAAGTTGCATAACTGATTATCTTTAATATCAATCCATTATCTTTCAATTTATTCCGAAACACGTATATATTAATTAATTATAACAAAAAAAATAGTTAACTTGTTATTGTTATTCTAAAATCAATTAAGAGAAAAATAATCAACTAAGTGAAGATGTAATCTAATGTTTCATAAAGATGGTTTGTATTTAATTTAATTGATTGGATGTTGAAATAATCAAATTTAATTTTCTTTTTTTCAGATATAATGAAGAACATTATAATCAATTATCATTAAATTTAATAAATTCAATTTTCTTAAAAATACTTTTTCAGTAAATTGTTTCTATATTTGGTGATGTATCATCCTAAATTTTTCTTAAATATGTGTATACTTAACAATCTGATATAACTAATGATATATATATATATATATATATATATAACATCCAAAATTGTGTTAATTAGGGTCATTATAAACCAAACACAATAACAATTTAGAGTTTCAGTTATGCCTACTAAATACATATTCATCCTAGAAGACTAGAAGTGCTCCTATTTATATCTTCAAAGCCTTGTATCAAAAATTCTTCCTCATTTCTCCATATCTCTACTTCTCAATTACTCATAAAGTGAACCTTCTCTTTAAAGTCCAACATAAAAACTCACAAAATTTCCAATCTCAAACATGTATTATCCAATGTCAAACCACATTGTTCTATCCAAACATCTTAGTTAACAAAATTCAGTCCCTAAGACACACACAATTCACATTCATCAAATTATATATCAGGTATCAAGCCACATGGCTCAGCCCAGTGACTCAAACAACAAAAATAATTCTAGACTCTGCTTCCGAAAGACTAGTGTATTAAATGGACTCGTAAAACTCTACAACTGTCATGCTTGCTACCAAAACCGTCATTGATATTCCATCACCCAAGACCAATGTCCCCAAACCAAGTCATGACAGGGTTAACCCCATTAGTTCCCTAAGTATGATTCTCTTTCATATTCGTATCATATTGTCTGTCATGTGGAGTTAAACACTAGTTGAGTCAAGATAGTCTCACATCCAAAGTCTCATTGAATACATTTTGACACCCTAAACATTAGTATTTTCCCGTGAAAATAACTACTAGGACTCAACCACACATCATTACTTCAAGCAAGGTTTTAAAGTTAATCATTTACAATATTTGTATTTAGAGTTGTCGTTAAGTGCCACTCTTTTGGAAATAACTAATTGGACTACTAATATCACACAAATTTTCACAAACATTCCTATGTTAGCATGCAAAACTCAATTTAGTGCAATTTAAGTTATTTCAACTAGCTTATGTAAGTTTTGAAATGGTTGAAATCGAAGAAGGGGGGAAGGGGGTTGAATTGGCTAGTTAAAAAATTTAGGTAACTTTTAAAGGCTAAAAACTATCTTTTATTGAATTAACTCAACCAACAAGTAAGGATGTAAACACCTCTTGATTGTACACTTTCAACTGATCAAAAACAGAGTTAGTCGATTGATTTTATTAAACTGATGTAGTACTGATATAATCAATTGATTGAATCACAAAAATAGTCGACTAAAATACTGGAAAAAAATGCAAAAATACAGATTCCTGATTTAAAGCAAGATCAATATAAAAGATTAGTCAAGACAGGTTCCAATGAGTTATACAAACATGATCAATGCTGCAGATGATGCCAAAACACTCAAGATTGTCAAAAAGATGATTTAGATCACAATTCTTTAAACTTTAAATGATAATGCGAGAGAGAAAGGTTAGAGAAAAGAGTAATGCATAAGATTTTTATACTGGTTCACTCAAACCTGAGCTACATCTAGCTGGTCAAGGCAACCTGAGCCTGACTTTGCACTATTTCAAAATATTTACAAAGTTTACACCCTTACACTTTCAAAATATGCAAAATCACACACAAAAGACTCTTGAATCACACAAGAATCATAACAGCACAACAAGACACCTCTTGCATACCTGAAGAACCACTAGGAACACACACAAAGCTTGAGAAACATCAAACCTCAAGGGTAGCACAACCCTGCCTACCACAACCACCTTCTCCAAGCTTCAAACACGGAGCCAAAAGCTCCAAGAATTGATCAATCTTCACCAGCTACAATTTGTATGCTCACGAAAGAGAGAGAATTACCAAGTTTCCATAATGATTTTGCGTTCTAAAATGGTCTTCTTACCTCTCTTTCAAAAAATACATCTCTTACAGTCAAACTGTTACGAAATTTAACAGATTGATTTTCAAATCAATTGGTGGATTTCACTTAACTTAAGTGAAATCAGTCGATTAAAAAATAAATCAACTGATTCAATAAGTCATAGTTTAAGACACTGCAGCTAACCTTTTAATCTATTAAAAATCCATTCAACATTTTAATCTGTTAAAAATCCATTCAATAAATTAAAAGACACATTTTAACCTGTTGAAAAATATTTCAATAGATTAAAAGGCACAATAAAGACCATATACATCTAATAAATACTAAATGGTCTACAAAGTGAATTATAATCTTTTCCCCATGATTGATCCATATAGAGGGCATGCATATAAGGTTTGATCAACTCGAGCAACATCAAATATCCATAACTTCATCAATGTAGGCATGATTCCAAAGCAATGGCTTCAAGTTACTTCAACAAAGCTTCATCAAATCTTCAAGTAACACACCATCCAGGCTACGCATGTCAACAACTTAGGATGTTTCTCAACCTCTTCTAACACTTAAAAACAGTTTACACAAGTCATAAAACAATATCTATCCTCACTCTGATAACTTTTATACATTGGTAAAGTTTTACTTAAAAAATGTTCCATGATAACATTCAAGTAAAACGATTATTAGAATTGAAATCAAAGTACTATACCAGCAACATTCAAATAAGCTAGACACAATGTAATCAATATATCATAAAGTCACCAAAATCACATTCATTCTTCAATTTTATAACTTGTTCCTCTAACCAATGATGGACCTTATATATGACATAGGGAGCCATGGCTCCCCTAATTTTTTTTTTATTTAATTTTTTATATGCATTTTAAATTATTTTTATATTATTTATATTAATTTTTTTATTTTCTTTTTTAAACTTTATGCATGGTTATTTTTAAAATAAAATTGTATCAAGGTTAAATTGAAAAAGTTAAGAAATATTTTGAATCGATCAATTTTTTCTTTTGAATAAATTAAATTTCTACTTTTTCTATAAAACAATTTGTTTTATTCTTGTATGTGATAAATTTGTCTATTGTGTATCACTTGAATGTGATAAATTTATCTTTTTTTTTTAAATAGATGATGAGTAATGAATTTATATTAGAAGAATTTATAATAATGAGTAAAATAATTGATTTTTCCCTTTTCAAGAGAAAGACTTGTGATAGATATAAAAAAAATGCATCAATCAAACCTTAAGAATTTCATGTGAATCTAATAATTAAATACAATGGAAAACAATTTTCTAAAATTTTTATAATTAAACAAAATAAATTTAAAAAATGTATAATTTAACACCTCCAAATTTTTTATCCAAGATTTGCCACTGTCTCTAACCTCTAACCATTATCTTACAAACCTCCTCACATTAACAATATCAACCCACAAAACAATTTACCCCTCCCAACATTTTTAATCTTTCCAAGTTCCCCAGCACAATAACACTACTATCAATCCATCTTAGCCTAGATTCAAATGACAATATCAATTTCAATGCATTCCTCCACACCAAATAATATATACAAAATTACATTCATCACAATTTCATAAAAATTAATTATAAATCTGATCAATAAGTCAAGACACATAAAAGTTTATTAATATAATACATATTTAACATCTAGAGATCTAATTTCATCATATATACTTAATTCTAATTTGTTTTAGAAACAAAAATCTAGTCATAACCCACCCTTTCATTACCATTTCTACTCTACGTTGACACATTACTCAAGACTCATAAAACATGACTTTTATTCATTCTTCAGCAAAATTTTCCAGGCCAACAATTTAAGCCTTTCATCACTCTACAACATTCCAATACCCAAAATTGTTTTCCACGCAAAACACAACATAACACCTAAAACCTCAAAATTTCATTCAATTGAACTTTCTCTCAATTTTCCATTTTTTACGATTAGCATTTTTCTAATTAAAAATAACAAACTAAATGAATAGTTTATCTTACCTTAAAGGAAGATTCTTAGCAATGTTTTTTCTTTATACAACTTCAAAACAAAAGATTGTTATATCTACACAACAAAAGCCCCATCAACCATCAAATATGATTTTATGATCCCATAAAGTTAGATTTGTTTAGACGATAAGAAAGTACATGCAACCAAAAAACCCACATGCAAGAGGGATCGTGGGTGTTTCTCTCTTCCATTTCTCTTTTCTTTAATTATAAACACTAAAAAAAATTGGCTCCAATTTAAAATGATTAAAAATGAAAAATATCTACTTAACTTTGAAATATGTTTGGTTCTTTAATAATTCAAAAATCATTATAATTATTTATTGGATTCTCACATGTGATATCTCTTAAGATGTGTTCAAGATATTTTAATTTATATCTTGTGTAATTAAATGTTTTGCATGCAAACTAAAGTGTCTCTGTAATATGAATTATCAAGATAGAGTAAACAAATGTTGAGGTTATTGTAATTAGACGTAGAAGTAGGTATATTCAAACAAATTTAAAAGTCTTTTTTTATTATTCTTATCCCTCGTCTCTTATATTTCCTTCTTGATATATTTCTCAATTTTTATAAAACAAAAATCTTCTTAACTAATAGATTCAATAAAAGGTTTCTAAGACATATTAGTTGTTTAAGAAAAGTTTTAAAACAAAAATTCACCTTTTATATATTTTCTTTTCTTCCAACAAAAAACAAATGATCATACCACGCTTGATGATGTTATCATCCAATGTTAACCTGTTATGAAAAGTACGCTAAATAAGAAAAGAGATAGAAGAAGGAATAAGTTTGCTCCAACCTACTAAATCATTCATTGTGCTAGGTTGAACAAAACAAGATTATAAGCAATTTTATGACTAAATTAGAGATTGCAAGAGTGAAAAGTAAGTCTTCGAACTAACTAAATCAAGTATAGGAAATTGTTTGTTTGATAAAAAGTGTAACTTAGCCACCAACTTCTTGTGACCCTTTTGACCATACTGCTAGATTTAATGCCCAAAACACCATCCTTGATAGATAGGCAAGATTGCTTCCAAAAATTAGTGATCAAAGTTAACATTGATTGTCCAAATAAAGTTTTTGATCCAAGACTCCATGGTTTTTAATCCAAATAAAGTTTCTGATCCAATCAAACCTTTAGAGAAACTAAGTATCAGCCGCAACTTTCTTCCTATATAAAACCTTTTTTTTTTTATATATATTGACTTGCTGACAAATACCACCTTCATAGGATTGGAAAAGATGCTTGCAAGTTATACTTGGTAACCCTACAAAAAATGATAAAATCATAAACATAAAATATGGGTAGGAAAACTCATTCCACAAGGTCCTGCAATAGGGATCAAAACTATGTTGCTGTGACACAGTATAGCAATGGCACTACTAAGAACTTCCACTACAAGACAAAAGAAAATAAGGTATACTGAATCCCCTAATCTAACTCATCTACAAATTTTACCATTGACCAAAATAAAAATTTCGATAGAAATCAAACTGATGCAAAACTTGCAAAATAAAAATCTCTGTTAAGAGTGTCAAAAACCTTTTTGTATGTTGAAATTAAAAATGCACCATAAATTGGTAAAAGGAAATTTATCATGGAACAAACCAAGTGGCTGACGCAATTGCATGCCATTGTATGTCCCATTAATGAAAATTTTAGAATCTTTGATTTTACGCCAAATTTGTTAGCTTTATATTTTTTGGCTGACTCTTCTGGATTAATATTTTATTGATTTTTAGTGTGGGACATATGAATTGACATAATTATATAAGAAAACTTAATTATATTTTAAAAGTGTATATTGCTTATAAAGCTATGTTAACAATTTCAATTACTGTCATTTTAGCATAATTTTTCCAAACTAAAACTACAGAAATTTGCATAAAAGAAACACTTTTTCAACACAGACCGAATGGAATATTAACTTCATTATCAATTGAATAAAAAATTAAACATAAATTATCTACAATAATTTTTAAAGTACTTTTTTCATATTAAAAAAATTAAAATTAAAAAGTTATCCCAACCTAAATATGCGTGAATCATCCCCCGATAAATAATTATTATTTCATAATAAATATGGGTTTAGGACCCAGGGAGTTTCAAATATAGTCCAACCCTTCACGTGCTTAATTCCCATCTGGGAAACATAATTCAGAAAGTTTCTTCATGATCAAGTCAAATCAATCAGACAGTCACAAATAACAAGTTAAAAATATTTCTAGATCATTAGTTTTCAAACAAAAAATCTATATCACTAAATATAGAAAGTAACTGTTTTTAAATTCTGATCGAACATTAATGGAACTGAATTCTTGGTCAAAGAAGGATTCATGTTGATGAACCCAGTAATATTTACCATGTCACTGCAGAACCATACTAATGTTGCTGCTTCCATCATGCGACTTAGTCCATTCTTAGGAAGCAATGAAGTACTAGCATTGTAATAGTGAATTACTATATTTATATCTGGTTCGAATTAAGAGAAAAAATGCCATGCTAGACAAAGAGGGAAGACACAATATCCAGCAAGCAACACTATATTTCATTTCACTTGGAGAAAAAACTTTACATGTTCTGAACAATCCTATATTTGCTAGTTCACTCACTGTCATACCTACAAAAATTCTAGCGCATTGGTGAAAAGGCTTCAGCAGCAAGAAAGAATTGGTTTCATTTTTTATCCAAAATACTACAGTTATGTTTCCTGATCTCTCACAGCATGGTCTGAGACAGTTCCCTCAGATGACACCTCCACTTCATCGGGCCGTTCAACCCGAGAGGGATCCGACTGAGTCTTGCTGGAATCTCCACTGTCAAGGTCATGTACTTCTTGTTCTTGAGGTGGACACCAAATTTTTGGTGAAACCTGCCTGGGATTCTTGTTTCTGAAGGCACCTTCTGAGTCTTTGAATTTGGCCCTTCCAGCAGGCCTTGGCAATGGATGCTTGCTGTCAAGAAAGTTTGAAGCACCGGTGGTGATCGGTGGAAGATGGGGGCCGGGAGCAACACAGGATGCAACCAATTGAAGCACTTCAGGAGATGGAGACATCCCTGAAATTGCTTTTTTCGAAGAGTGTGACGAGTTTGCCACTTTCAAATTTAGAGGAGGCAAGTTAAGGTCAGATTCAATCTGCTGAGGTCCTAGAGGTCCTGTCTGAGAAAGTAGAGGCAATGGCGGGCCCGAAGGAATTGAGCTTGAGGCACCATTATCAACATGGTGGCTGCTATGCAAGTCCCTGCTGTTTCCAGCAAAATCTGGAAGACCCCGATTGAACTTGTGTGATCTTCTCTTCTTTTTCTTTTTGACACTACACCTGGGGTCCTTTGGTACGGAAGGAGGTGGTCCAGGAATCACAAATGGAGGAATTGTAGGCTTATCTTCCCCATATAACAGACGAACTGAATGAGCAATGGCTGATACTGTGGGTGGCAGTTCAGGATTGGGAAGTTTTGCGGGGGAGCTAACAGCTTCTCGTAACCAGTGGGGAAGCTTGTCTTTTGAAGAACTGCTTCCACCCACTTCCTCTACTTTTGAGTGCAAAAGATCAGATCTTATGGGGTTAGATAACAATCCAGAGCTAGTAGATTCGCCATTACCTATATTAACATGATTATCGCGCATATCATTTGGTGATCCATCTAGAAGTATGGGCAACTTTCCACGCTTGGTGTTTCCTTGGTCATCCTCCTTCTGCTGTGCATCAATGCTGCCTGAGCAATTCAAACCTAAAGAGCCCAAGGTACTGGTTCCAAAAGAATTGAGTAGAAACGGTCTTTCAGTCAGTACACTCGAAGAAGTACCTGGTCTATCGGATGTTTCAGCCGAAGCACCTTCAGGAAATTTAGATCTGTTTTTATCATAACTCCAAGATGGAAGAGATGCAAAGTGATCATTTTGCATACTAGGTCGGTCCAATGCACTAAAATGTGACAGACTAGATGCAGAATCACCTATCCCTAGTTTCATGTCAGTCAGATGATTATGAAATTTTGGTGGCAAGAGAAATTTGCTCCCATGCAAGGCCCTTTCCATCATGCCATCAGAGATTGGAAAATGTGCTGATTTGGTAGATTTTGTCATCTTCGAGGATCTTTGCGTAGGAAAAGGTGGTCCCTGAAAGACTTTTACCTGTTCCTCTTCCCACCTCACGGATAAATCCTCCGATGTTTTATACTTTGAAAACTTTAACTTGGGATCTCGGAGCATAGCATCCCAATTACCTCTTCCGTGCCTACGAACACCAATCCATAGGGAATCAAGCTCATCTTCAGACCAGCCATCGGATTTTGACTTCTTTTTCAATAAATTACTTGATGCAGATCCGGTTCTCATCATTATGTTTTCAAGCACCTTCCTATGGTTCTCTGGGAAAGATGAGAACGTGGTTGACCTTTGTCCCAAACCCAAAGTAGGGGGTACATCCCTGTCTTGCTGATTATATCTGAATAAATCTTCAGGGGGTATTTTGAAATTAGGCAATGCTGGCATTGACGGAAGGTCTTGCATAGATCCATTCAAAGATTCAAGTCTTCCTCCTATAGACAAATTAGGCAAAAGGTCCAGATGTGAATTTGGTATGTTCTTGGTTGTAAGTGGAAACCTGGCCAGCAACCTTTCATCAAATGGCAGGTTTGGCAACGCCATCTTCTCCTGAAAATGAGAGAATCTAGCACCTGAATTCTCAAATGCATCAGATTCCTTTCCTTGCACAGAGGGTGGAAACTGCAAAATAAAAACAAAAAGAACGAAAGGGTACAAATCATAAAGACACATCCGTAATGCCAACTACAATTGACAATGAAATCCACACAAGTATAAAGAGAGCATACTGGAACAAATGGGAGACTGTTATCAGGGATGCTGTTTTTGAAACTTGGGTGTAAATTTTCGGTAGATGCATCTGCCAGCTTGGTATTTGCTGCCATTTCCTTACTTCTCACCTCAGCATCCATTGATGCAAGACTGAATGGAAACTCTTGTCTGGATCCATGTCTATTTTGTCTCCAATTTAACTTTGAAGTATTGGCTTCTGATGACTCTATTTGTTTTGCATTGGGAGCACAAAGCCCCAGTACGGGCAATAAATTGTTGGTGGACATATTGTTTGTCATGCTCAGTCCCCCCTTAGGATGACTTGGAAGAAAAATATCAGGGAGAGAACGGCTTAGGTTACTGACAGAAGCATCAAAGTGACTGCTCATTTTATGTTTGGAAAGCTTGTCAATCCTTGATAAGTCCGTGTTGCTATTCTGAGCTTCTGAAAGTTGTGTGTATTTGCTGTCCTCTAAGTTTATAGAAGGCAACTCTTGAACTGAGTGTGTTGGTCCAGCCGCTAGATCCCCACCTTTGGCAATGGCTGGAGAATGTGAGATTAACTCATTACTTAGAAGACCCTCAGGATTTGCTTCTTTAATCGCCTTTCTTCGCGCAAGTAGATCCTTTTGCCGAGCTCGGAGTTTAACACTGTAAAACAATAGTAAGTGAATATTCAGCATCGGAAGCCCATTTAATCATAAAAGCTTACTATTGGTATACAGAATCTATCACTGCTGGAGGAAATGATATCTTGGTCCGCTAGTTTGAAAATAACGGATTAAAATACTTGAACCACAATTAAATAATCACATCAGTAGAGATAGTTCTGAAGAGGGAACACCAATAGACTATAAATTGTTTAGAGGAAATTAAAGCATGGGTGTTCAAACTACCATAAACAATTAATCAGGCTGCATGTAGGACTTGCTTAAAGCTCTAGGTATATCTTTTCCAGAAGATAAAATTAAGGTATTGGAGGCTTATATTTACATATGAATTAAACAACTCCATGAAAAGAAAAAGAGGGAAAAAAAACTATATGCATTCAACATCTACTTTATAGAGAAAAAAAGAAGGAAAACAAACAAGGAGGAACTCCTCGACAATTTATTAGCGCACACAGGAAAACAAACTTCTAAATAGAATAATGCATTGTAATCACCCGCACACTGTCAAAAGAAACACACCCTTGAAAGCATCCTATGTATTACACCAAAAAGAGGTCATACAGACAAACTAACAGTACCAATGACAGACACCCATTTCAAAATTTTATAAAAAGAGGGGCTAGAGGAATGATGATAATAGATTGGAAGATGAACATGTATACATTTCCTTTAACAGTATTCAATAACTGTGAAGTAATTCAGAAAGTTCAAGAAACAAGTCATACTATTTTGTCTTATGGGCCCGTCCTGCTGGTGTATATTCACGCTCAGGCTCTGGTTCTGGCTCTTTTTCCTCTTCACCGCCACTCTGGTTGAACAAGCACACCATTAGAAAAGTTTAAAAAATAGACCAACAGAGTTTCTAAAAGAGTTAAACTAAACATACATGAGCTAAAGATATAAAACTGATTGACAAGAAAATTTCATTAGTTAAAACATCTTTTTATTTGCATTTAATTATTTAAAAAAACAAACTTTGACTTCCTACTTTTTTTCATCTTATTTTAATATTTCATTATTGAATTTCAGGAAAAATTGCCAAAAGTCCAAAACCCAACTAAGCCAACATTTAAGTTTTATTAGCTTTATATATCTGATAAAACACATGGGATGATATTTTAAGAAGTATGAGAAACAAAACTTCATCTCCCATCACTAATATTCAGAACCAAATACATAATTAAAAAATGTTTATCTCGTAAAGTTGTACGTTATACTGGTGAGTAGTAGAATCAAAGCAAATCACCTCACTCATTGTTTCACTTGGATGTGGAGCATATACTTCCCTATAAGAAACAGCTTTCCTCTGCCGCTTCCCTCGACCAAGAGCTGCTTCCTCTTCATTTTGATATTTCTCCCACCTACAAACCAAGTTAAGACAAAAAGTTTAAGCTAAAACATGTTGGTCACATCACTTGATAGCTAACTATGTCGTCAAATGCATGACCATGAATTTAAATAAATGTACTATCATCACTTGTAGAGATAAAAATTAAAAAAGTGGCTTCTAATAAGCATAGCTCCTTTAATATCATGTGCTCAAGAGTTCATTGTTTGCTGCTTTAGATTCTTATAAATAATAATTCTGCTACTATGTTAGAATTGTAGTTAGGATTTACATGGGTGCCTAAAGCCTTTTTTAGTTTACAATGATCTGCAATTTATGTATGCGTGAGAAATGTGCCACTTCATATAACCAAGACCTGAGTGTAGCCAAGGACCTGTGTTTTCAGAGATTTTAAAATATTATTCTAAGTTACAAAAGGCCGTCAATTAGACTAATTTCATTTAAATTCAGAAATTCCTCCAAATTTTGGAACGGGAAGGACATCTTGAATAGAAGCAGGAGTTCCACTGAGGATGAGAAAAAAGGTGTCTTTAAAAACGGTAAAATCAATTGACATATAGGATCTTTTGGTAGTTGGAGAATAGCATTGAGATCCTTTTTTAAGCCGAAAATATTCCATAAAAACACATTTAATAGCCTTTGAGAGACATTATCACAAATAAATAGAACCAAACACTCTAGGAGAGACATGAAATAAAGGAAAATTTGGAAAAATAATGAAGTGAGGAATTTGATTTTCGAAAGAGAAAGAGGGCATTCTGTTTATTAAAAATTAGCAGTGAGAGTGTACAGTAACAATGAGATGTATATTCTTCCTCTATGCAATGTCATTTTGTTGAGGTATGCATGGACAAGTGAACTGACACAAAATACCTTGTAAGGATAAGAAAGAAAAAAAGGTCAATAAAAGGACATTTTTTTAGCATTATCACTCCAAAATATTTCAATTATTTTTTCAAATTGGTTCTTAATCTCATTAATAAGGACATGAATAAGGACAAAAGTTCAGGTATGCCTTTCATTAAATAAACTCAAGAACAATAGAATAAATCATCAATAAAGGTTAAAAAATATATAAACCATAAGATATGACATGGCTAGGTCCCCAAATATTTGAATGAATTGTAGAGAAAACTAGGTTACATCTTTCTCAATTTGCTTTGAAAATGATGACCTATCATGTTTTCCTTGTACTTGGTACTCAAATATATGAATGATTGATAGAGAAATACTCATACTCTTGTTACTCCTCATCAAAAACCTTGGACTCTCCGTTTTCAGATTTAGGCAAATGGGTTAACTTGTCCAAGAAACCATGCAAGGAGTAGCAACTTTCTTAGGTATCACCTATTCTTTTGCAATATATGCATTCAGGACATCGACTCCAGCCACCATGTCCTCTTCAGTTACTATTACCTCCTCCTTTTCCACGTGGTGCTACCATTATAGATGTTTCAATAACTACACTTGAATTTATATCTTTTAACAATGTAACCCGAAGAAGTCTAGTTACTAAGTTGTCTAATGAAGGAATCTAATCACCATCTAAAGTTATATAATGCGGTCAAAATCTAAGTGTAGACTTCTCAAAATTAGGATTATGTATAACTTATCAAGTATTTTGTTCATATCCTCTATAGGATTATGTATATCATATCTAGAAATATGTAACCGCTGATTATATTCTAACATCCTCATATGAATTAGCCATGAGAAATCTCTTTAGTTCTTCTAATGTAGCCCAAGCCTTTGCTATATGTGAGATCATATCATGATTGGTCTGCATAAGAGGGACAACTCTTTTGAGTCATACCAAAGAGATATTGAATGTCATTAGCAAAAATATTTTGTATCTTATTCCAAAAAGAAGAGCATCTCTTAAAGGAATTGAGTATTTCTAAGACATCTTGTTCAACTGACTACCAAAAAACAACAAATAGTTGGAACTCCAGTTTTTACCACTAAGATTTATCTTCAGTGAGGAAACCACTGACTTCCTTTTCCAAATGGTCATGGTATCCTTGAGCAAGGAAACACAACTCAATGGAGGTGGACCAAGATAAGTAGTTCTTCATGTTGAGTTTGGCCATGGCCATTAGGATTGGCCCAAAGGAACGAGAAGAAATAGTAGAAGCTATTATAGAGACAGAGCCACAAACAGATTTGAGAGAGGGAAAAACCCAAAGTCGTGAGGAGTGAGATCTGACTAACTATCCAAGCAGTGGTCCAGTGTGATCCTGACATTGCAAAGGCAGCTCACAGGACACACAAGCCTACTGACGGGCTGACAGAGATCAGCATATGCCAGTCTGTCATGAAGCTTTTGGTGTAGTGACCACTGGGGGTTGGGTCCTGCCACTCAAGGCACACTTAACCTTGACTTTTGCTGGACAAAACAGTGGTGGATGACAGCCGGAAACAGTGGACAATGGTTGTCTGATGATAAGAGAAGATAGATAGGGCCCTTGATACCAACTTGAATTAGGATATGATAAAAATCAGTGAGTATCTTAGCTGATGTGTATTATATATATACAAAAACGAATACAATACAAGAAAACGTTATATCCTATAGCACTCAACTCTTGGTCTAGTTACATATACCCAAAAAGCAGCATTATAGAAGTCGTACATTACAATAACAATCATAATTTTAACAGAGACAATAACGCTACTTACCTCACACGCAGTAGTTTGTCCCATTCATTTTCTTCATTGACATTCACTGTGTTATCCTCTCTCTTCTCAGAATTTTGTGGACACGTGTCATCAGTCCCATCAGGAGGAGATTCACCCACTACATGCTCTTCAGTTGGTTCATCATTCCACTCAAGGGCCTAAATAAGAAATTTTGAAGTCACAATAGGGGCAGAGTTTAAACACTCAATTATATCTAACCATAAGAGCACAATGACACAATTTAAGAAAAATCAAAATGGAGGACTTAATCATGCAATTAACGTGATAGAATCAAGTTTATGAGAGAAAGAAACTTGCAGAAAATGGCAACACAGTGCATGAGGCTCCCAACAAGTGCAGTTTGGGGAGTGTAGACATGCACAGCCTGACTCGCACAAGTAGATAGATTATTTATAGGATTTAAACACATGATAACCAGGTCAGAAGGCAGCAACCTTACCATTTCACCAAGGCTTGCCCTTAGAGAAAGAAACATGTATCATTAAAAATAAATGGAATGAATTTCCATAGAATTAAGTACACGGGACAGAAGCATCAGCAAATTCTTAGTATTGATTGTTTACATGTTAATCCTATAGACAACTAAAAAACCATATATAGGGTCAAATATAACCATTAGTGACAACAGGAAAACTTCAATGACCATATAAGCACACAAACTACAAAGAAGCTTTTATAAAGCAAAGGTACCTAACCTAAGAAAGGGAAAAGAATAAAACTCCCCAAGAGAAACAAAAACACACGACAAGGGAGTATGTCCATGTCTAAAACAACAAACAAGCAAAACAGGATTCAAGAAAGCTCAAAAGGCCTGCCACATGACTAAGTTTATTGCCCCATTGGTAATATTCTAGCTTCAACTGAAAGTCCAAAGAAAAATATTTTATCAACTAGAGTTAATCAATTATCTCACCTTCACTGAACCCAGCATATCATTCTCAGAATCCCCTTCAGCATTATCAGTTGAACCATCTTGGAGGTTTGAACGGTCAAGCAATTTTAAAATAGCATTTTCATCCCACAAAATCTTGCTATTGCTATCAGTACACTTATCCTTGTATACATCTCCCAGACCACCAGTCCTCTTCCTATGCTTATGTTCTACATCTGCTACAGGCTCATCTTTGCTACTATTGTTATTTTCACTCATGTCCTTCCCGTTCAGTCCTGGAGAATCGTTGAAGAGCTCCTCAGTTCCCCACTTTAGAATATCTTCTACTTCTTTTTGTGATCCAGACTTATTTACAAAAAGCTGGTCAAGCATCAATTTCTTCTTAGCAAGCTGCAAGATGCGCTCTTCAACACTAGCACGAACCACAAGCCGGTAGACCAAAAGCCTATTAGATTGTCCAATTCTATGTGCTCGATTCATTGCTTGGATATCTGCATGGGGGTTGAAATCAGAATCATAGATGATGACAGTGTCAGCGGTTGCCAAATTTATTCCAAGTCCACAAGAGCGAGTGGATAACAAGAAAACAAATCGACTTTTGTCTTGGTTAAAGCGTGCAATTGCTGTCTGGCGATCAGCTACAGAAACAGATCCATCTACTCTCTCATATGTTTTAGGCCCAAATTCTATAGTTAAATAATCCTCGAGGATGTCAAGAAGCTTGGTCATTTGAGAGAAAATAAGAACTCTGTGACCTTCCCTGTGTAAAATCTTTAGCATAGAATGTAGAAGAGTCAACTTAGCTGAAGCCTTTATTCTCATTTCATGAAGGAACTCGACAGAACCAGATTCAGGCTCAGTTCCTGGTATGAGGTATGGATGATTACAGACCTTCCTCAATTGCATCACAATGTTCAGCATTGATTGTTGGGCAACCCCTTTCCCAATATTCCGCAATATCTGATAATTCTTTGTAAGCATTGCACGATAATATTCAGCTTGGATGGATGACAACTCAACAGGAACCATTCTTTCAGTCTTGGGAGGGATATTTTGCATGGCATCCTTTTTAAGTCTACGAAGCATGTGAGGAGCAACAAGTTTTTTCAATTCATCAACTTTCTCTGCAGTCGTAAGATCATTAAATTTCTCCTCAAAAGAAGATAGAGAAGGAAATGAAGCTGGCTGCAAGAAGTTAAGCAAGTTGTACATCTCGCCAAGGTTGTTCTGGAGAGGGGTACCTGTCAACAGTACACGGTGTTGGAAAGAGAATGTATTTAGCAAACTGAAAAGCTTACTTCCAGAATTCTTCAGTCGATGGCCCTCATCAACAACAAGAACTTCCCAAGGAACTCCACGTAAATGGGAATAATCAGCAAGAACCATTTCATACGTAGTTAAAAGCACATTAAATTTATAGGCTTCAGTTTTCTTACTCAATCCACTTGGATCATTAGCATGCCATTCATACTGGCGAATCATGGCTCTAGCCTTAGCACAGCCATGATATTCAACAACATTCACATCTGGAGCCCATAGTGCAAATTCAGCAAGCCAATTAGGCATTGTAGACAGTGGTACCAAAACCAAGCAAGGAAGTGAAACTTTGAATTCAAAATACAAAGATGAAAGAAAAGCAATAGCAGATACTGTTTTCCCAAGTCCCATCTCATCGGCAAGTATCACATTTTTGGACTTATACCAGCATTTGCGCAACCAGTTCAGTGCCTCAAGCTGATGAGGAAACAAAGAACCACCTTTCAAATCCTTGGGTTGCTCTGTAAGATTGAAAATATCATTTTGATGGTCATTGTTTCTCCTAGTTGAATTTTCCTTTGATGAATCCTTTTCCAACGTGAGAGTTTCGAGCTTATTAAAAAGTGTAATCAAATGAGAAGAATTTTGAAGCACTGGTTCATCTAAACTTTCCCAAGTGCATTCATCATAAGGCAGTCCACTCCACTTTACAAATGCTTCAGATGTTCCATGTTTGGAAGTTTGAAGGGCTAGCACCCGCTGAGGCTGCTTCCAGCGCTCCTCACAAATATTAATTATTGCCATCCCATACTTTGCCTTATAATTTTCTAGTTTTCTCTTTGCAAGAACTTTTAACTGGGATTCAGAAATCCAACTATTATGAATATGAGACTTTCCTACCCATTTAACAAAAAATTCATAGAAAACCTCCTCTCTATTTGGACAAGCACAATCAATTGCATTAGCATCCTGAGCTTTATCATCAATATTGCCACTCATCCCCTTCTCCACATTCATTTCCTTTTGATCTGTTTCAAGAGAGACATGTCTTTCACAATTCTTTGGAAGCTCGCTGTTATCCTTGCTTTCTAAAGCAACATTAATGCTCTCCTCTGTCTCAAGCTTGTCATTTGGTTTTTGCAATTGTTCAGCAGATACAGCAGAATCATCTTGATCTATACCGTCCCTGGCACAGGAACCTAAATCATCAGTGGCTTTACTCGATGAATCAATAGGATTTCCTTTTTTACTTTCTTTTGTTACTGATCTTCGATATACATGAATTGTTTCCACTCTATTAGTGTTTATCAACATTCCTTCTTCATCAGAACTCTTGGCAACATTTTGATGATCATCAACATGATTTTCAGTTGACTCCGCATCCAAATCATTAGCACAAGTAGAATTATCCTCTAAAAGCCTGGACTGATTTTCTGATATGACCAGATCACCAGAAGGCGAGCCACCCTCAACGTTCAAAGACAAATTATGTAATGAATTTGTATTCTCACCATGAATTCGACACCCTAGAACCCGATCAACCTGTGAGATGGATAGGCAAGTAGAGTGAGTTATGATAATCACACAAAAGGTGCTGGGTGAGGTATTTTCTTAAACACAAAAAATGCAAATCATCAGAGACAAGATCTTTTCAGAAGGCTACCTGCAGAGACTCAACAACTGCACTATCTTCGTGCATCAAAGTTTCGTCTACAAGATTTTGTGCTTTATCCAGGTCATTTGATGTGTCTTTCATTACTCGAGAAAACTTCTGCATCCAGGAGAAAACAAATCATGCCTACAGTGTAATAAAAATGTAATAGAATCTCAACAATTATAATACTATTACTAAGCATATTTTAGACAGTATATTTAATATAAATCAAGGATGAGAATGTAGAATTAATACATTCAAATAACAGACTAACATACTATACCATGTCATGCTGCTCTGGTACCTATAAAACACACAGCTACAGCCAACTAATTCCAACCCATTGTAGCAAAACCTTGCATACTTTGAGAAACACGTGTGCCTCATTTTTCTTATTTTTCTGCAGTGTGTAATACACCTAAATTTTGCTCACAGAACAAGTGTCTAAACGGAACAAGTATCTGTAATTAATTTCCAGAAGATTCGTAAACTATATAGTGCCACTAAACCAATGTGATAATTTAAAGTAGTCATGCTTTAACAGCACTATTTAATATTAGTATACCATGGTCAAGAATTGATGTCAGCAGAAAAAAACAAAATGCTCAAACTCAACATATTTTGGGATAAAGTGGAAATTTGAAATATAATATATATCAGATCAAATATGTTAAGTTGGTAATAAATATACAAACACTTTTACTCCATAAATAAAAATGTCAATATTATTATGACAGGATTTAGTCACTGTTATTATTATTAAAATGATATCCATATTTAAACTAACAAGTAAATAGAAGTGTTTAATAGAGGAGGAACAGGTACCTCATCTTTCTGCTGGGCTTGAGAATTCTTGTTTCCAACATCCTCTTTTGGTATAGATGCAGAAATGCTATGGGTTATAGACTTCTGCTTCTTGTGTACTTTATTATTCCCAGACTTGGACTTTGTAGAAGAAGGATTGACAATTTTTTTGCCCTTTTCAGTCTTCTGCTTTTTTTGACTAGTATTATCGTTAACTTTGTTCTTCCTTTTTCTCACGTCCTCTCCACTAGCAGCAATAGCAAGAACGAGTGGTTTCCTTAAAGGAATCTTATTGCAGGGTGAAGAAGTCTTACCCTCCAGTTGTTCATCATTTGCTTCTAAATCAGTAATTTTAGACGGCGATAAAACTACCTTGGCTGGTGAAGTTGACTTCCTGTCTACAGGGGAGTCTGTTGGGGACATGCTTGATTTCTTTTCATCAGCATCCACACATGACGAAGTTCCTTCCATAGGACTCCCAAGAGACGCATCAATAGGTTTGTCGCTACCAGTTTCATCAACTGAGGAAGACAACAATTTCTTTCCAAAAAATTTGACTCCCACGGTTGAAATAGATTTCCCTTTGCTTGAGGACCTTTTCTTTGAAATAAGTTTGCTTCCAAAAAGTCCAGATACTTTTTCAAGGTTAAGTGAGTTGACTTGGCCTTTTGATTTTGCAGGGACAGTCTTTGTCCTTGCTCGTTTTGAAATTGGATCCAGGTGGTTTATGGGCTTTAGTTGATCCTTTCCTTCAAAGCAACTTGGACATTGCCACTTCCCATTAGGGATGCGCTTCAAGAGATAAAATCCCAAATGGTTTCAGATTCAAAAATCCCAAGAATCAAAACTTTGTAGTTGAACGAAAGCACGGCATGAAACCAGACTCGAACATACCTTAAGAGGGGGATCAAGACATTGTAAATGATATGTGCGAGGACAGCTATCACAGCACAATAAGTTGCCACCAACATCACAGATCACGCATTCATAGTAATACTGGATCATAGGTTTTATTATATTTTGTTAGAGCAGCCAAATGGAAATAATAACAAAATATTCTTCATATAATAAATAAAATATTATTTAAGAAAAGAAGTAAGGAAATTGGAGACTGAGGATAGCACAATACAATGAAAGGATATTATTGAGAAGACAATAACATCCAAATCCAATACCATTGTATATATCCCAAAAATATTTTACCAGAAGAGGTTATGTGAGAATGATAGTACAAAGACGGAAATAACAATACATGCTCTAAAAGGTAACAAGAAAGATTAGACAAGCAAAATAACATGAGGAAAGCAAGCACGCTATGGCACTATGGACCGATCTGGTTAAACTTCTCTATATGCTTTTAGGAGAAGAAAAAATAAGTAAACTTCTCTATAAGCTAAAACTAACTTTGCATAAGTGAAAATATGATTTTGGAATAGCCAATATGGGAGAGCTTCCACAAATTATTTAAATTGTGAAGGACTTGTTTAAATTTATCCTTCTTCATTTCTTTTCCTACAAATGTCTATGGAGAAATTCGTCAATGTAGGCCCTGCATATAATTAGACCAAGAAACCTTGGAGAACCCATAAGCTCAATTCCAAAGGACAAGGACAGCTTTCCCAGATAAGAGGAAGCAGAATATACTTCTGCTTCAAATATTTTTCCACGTAATTCCTAATCAATATCAAATAAATGCATAACATTGACACATACATCTTAACCAAATCTGCTAAGCTACCAGTCAACGGAAAACGTAGTGTGGCTAATTGTATCAGGGTATCTGTGACTAGCTTTTTTTTATCAGCCTGTGACAAGGTAAATAAGTCTGCTAGTAGGCTTCAGGTAGTGGTACTGTAGGTTATATCCAGATCTTTATTTTTCTGATGTGAGACTAGACAATGGTCAGAAGTAGCTTCAGTGGTCTCATGAATGCCAATAAAAAAATAAAATGAAAATGCTAAATTCAAATGGAGAAAGAAAATACTGTTGAAGGCGTACACTTGGGCATTAGTTTTGACCTGAAGGTGCTTCATCCAATGTAAGGCTAATTCAAGTTCTGTGTAATCATACCCCAATGCTAACAAGGCTATAAATGAGTTTGGCATGTTTCCATACAAAGATGTCAAAATGCATCCATGGCCAGCTTCAGAGAGTAAATTCGGCAGTAAGAAAACAGTGTAGTGGGTAGACTTAAAGCTAGGCTTGCTGATACCGGAGAGAAGTCATCAGCACCCACTTCAAAAAGATGCTTGCATGGAAATGCATGACAGGTGGCAGGATTCTTAACAGTTTTAGAAGCAGTCTGAACTCTGAAGAGAAATTCTAAATTTAGCGTCCCAGGTCTCAAAGGCATCTTTTATCAGAAGGAGCAGCAGTTTGAATGAGCTTTTAGCTGTACTCAATGACCAAGATGATGGAGGTGCTGTCACATTCAGCAGATGAATCACACTATCACGCTTGGACTGCACTGCCTCCTGCACCTCGAAGTAAATTGAGTAGGCTGAACTACATATGGGTAGAGGATTATCTGGAACAATGATTTTGGGCTAGTCTATGGAAGAACCAGCTGGAGAACATGCCTCACACTCCCTTATGCACTAGTGGGGAATGATTGGTCAGATTTCAGCAACTCACATGTGGTGACACATTAGAGGAAAATAGGCAGCGATCTTCCAGTAGTTGAGTAATTTGAGCCAAGCAAACAAGATTGTTGGATCATTCAGAATGAATAAAACACCCATTAGGTGTGGGTGCAGAAGTCAAATCATGAGGAATAGAAGTAGCCAAACACTCATGAAAGGAGAGAAAAACAAGCTTAACAACTAATTAATTGAGGAAAAAACTCCGAACAGCTGTATATTGGAGGTAAAAAAAAATAAGGGTTCCAGTGGCTAGAATTAGTTCACAATGGGAAAGTAAGAACCATCAAAAGAAAACCATGAAAGAGAGTTCGATAGTTTTCAAAGAGGAATAGTGCAAGAGTATGCCACAGAAAAATATTGCTTTCATACCATGCAAATAATTAGAGTATGAAGAATTATGTGTATCTGGGTTGAACTCTAATCTCTTGGTTAGTATAGGTAATCAATAAATGAGCTAAATTATTAGCTCATTTGCAGCCTATCAGTAACACATACACATCAACGTCAAAGTTTTATTTTTAGACAAGCTAAACCTAACACTTTTTTTTTTTTTAATTACAAGCAATAATATCATTACTTACCCCCTCTTTGGACATCAGAATCTAGAAAGCCCCTCAATGGTGAAGTTGACACACCAAAGATGAGAACAAAGGAACGTAGCAACAATTGTCTAGACCCAGACAAAATAGAAAACGCATACAGCAAATGATGCACTAGGAAATATTCAAATTCTCAAAATTAGCACTCAAATTAGCCCAAGGGTTACAACCACTATTTATTATAATAAAGCATTTGCTACCAAAAAGGAAAGGATAAATAAAATAAAAGCCCAACACAACCCTATGACACTCAACATTTTTAAGTTTTAAATTATAATAAAATCTAGCTCTCAAAAGGACGGCATAAATAAAAAACTAGCATAATACCATAATATCCTCAATTAAAATAAATAGCCTACAATCATGTTAGCCTTATACATTTTGAGAAAGTCACAATCAATTTCCTTCAAATATCTATATCTCCGGATCAATCTAGGTCAGAAACCATTTTCATTTAAACTACATTGAAAATACAAAATATTTGTCTTAATAAAGTCCCAAACGCTGTTTTGAAAAAAGATCTAGTATTAATAAGCAAGTTTTGCATTCTTTTTCTTTAGTTCACCCTGCTATTTGGGGTCCCTCTCATACTATTACCCCTTTAGGTTTTAAATATTTTGTTACATTTAGTGATGATTATTTGAAATGTGCTTGGATTTGGTTAATGAAGTGTCAACCAAAGCTGTTTTCTATATTTCAAATGTCATCTAATGAAATCAAAACACAATTTGGTATACCCATACGTGCTTTTAGTAGTGAATATGCTCGTGAATATTTTTCTAACCAATTTCATCAATTCATGAAATCCAATGGTACCCATCATCAAATTTCATGACCTCATACAACTTAACCAAATGAAGTAGCTAAACACAAAAAAAGACATTTTATTTAAACTACTTGAATGCTTCTTCATAGTCATCTTCCACACCATTTTTTTAGGGGATGTTGTCCTTACAAAAATGTCATCTCATTAATCGGATGCCATCATTTGTCCTTAATGATCAGGTACCCCACTCTATCCTTTTTCCTTATTTGCCTCTATACAATCTTCCTCAACCTGTTTTTGTTTCCACATATAACCTCAAAAACTTTCTCCTTAGTCAGTCAAGTGTCTTCGTGGGATATCATCACTCTCAAAAAGGGTATCGATGTTTCTCTGAATATATCCATAGGTATTGTGTCTGTTGGTGTCTCTTTCTATGAGTTTGTTCCATATTATACAACTATTCATTATAATGATGACATATGTAGTCACCTTCCCACTACCATCAACCTTCCTTCATCAACACCGAATGACTCTACCATAACTCGAGATGCTTCTCCTAAACCACTTCAGGTATATTAACATCGTTCATGACCTATTGATATTTCAGTATGGGATCCATATTCAACAGATAATGATATAGTGGAGGTCATGCTAATATTTTCCCGAAGCCATCTCCCATACCAAATTTGGTCCATCTGAAAATGATTGGCCAATTGTTATTTGAAAAGGTACTCGTTTTATCAATAATCATTTTCCTGCTATACAAAGCTTAGTTATCATAGGGTTTCCCCCATACAATATACTTGTTTGTCTCCATTCATGTTTCTAAGTATCCAAGTGAAGCTTTATCTCAACCAGAGTGGCAATAAGTAATGATTGATGAGATGTGAGACCTTCAAAGTAATGGTATTAGGGAATTGGTTCCTATACATTAGTAAATCAATTGTTTGGTGTTAAGGGTTGTACACTCTTAAATCAGGACCTGATGAACATTGATCGCTGTAAAGTTCGATTGGTTGCCAAAGGACAAACAAAAATCCATGTCAATTATGAGGTCACTAGACCTATAACCTGCTGCTGGTTAGTTTAGGAAATATGGGCAGATAATTCTAAGGAGACAAATCCCTGTCATTATGGGATTGTTTCTAAATACATCAACCTAGTCTTAATAGTGAGATACAACGGTGATAAAGAATAAAATTATGACAAGGATGAAATATAAAACTTCCTAAAATACAGAATGACCACCACGGTTTTAACATATAATGACCAGATCACCTACAAGTCCAGTTTCCAGTTAAACTAGTCGAACCCAGCCAGTCCAGTCCGAGTTTAATAACATGTCTACATAGATGTGAGGTATTTCTTACATCTACTGCTCTATATTTTGTTCTTCTGGTCTCCTTTTCAAGGATTGTTTCCTGACTGTTGCAATTACCCATTCTCATCAATAAAATTCCTATTCTATCCAAAAACAATAAAGACATTGTCACAAGTTACATTGGACAAGCCATGATATGCTTAATGACAATACTAAAGACCATTTTACTCTTCATAAGTTGGGTTTCCAACATCCCCTCTTTTTGCCTAATGCAATAAATAAAGTGGACTCAAAAAGTTAACTTACCCCATCATTTCCTTTCTTTTTAGATGAAATTTGACCGGTAGGTACTTCAGTCTTTAGCGAACGTTTAGCTGAAGCATTTCTAGAAGATTCAGATGTTAGTGAATTTTCTTCTTTACTATTGGATTGGTCTTTACCAGAGGACTGATCTAGTCCAAAAGGAAGCTTTCTCCGCTTACGCTTTAAAACCCAGTTCCTGTTCAGCATTTTAGGCGCTGATGATTTGTTTTCCTTCATTGTTCAAAGATGCATCCTGCATAAGCAATCTACTTTGACCATCAGCATGTCATGAGAAAAATGAAAATTCAAAGCATTATAGCTTATAAAACAGCATTAAACATACCTGCTCATTAACAGAGTGCACAGAAAACAATTACATAAAGTACCACAAGCAAATGACATGGAAATAAAACAGAAAATAATTTTGAGCAATAACTAAAAATTAAATTAGTCCTGGTAATCAACAGTGTTTATCGTAATATTATAAGTAAAGTTCAACCATTAGAAAAAAAAAAAATCCAGATGTGTTCCCAATTAATGAAACATTCTTCTAATATATTCAAAGTATAAACCGCCATTGTACTTTATTTAGATAAACAAATAATTTATTAAGAAATAAAGGAGAGATATAAAAGCAAGTGGATAAGAAATCCTAAAAAACTGAAAACTACACCAAGAGAGAGAGATAAAAACATGAGACTAAGAACATGAAAAATGTAGCATAACATGCCTATCTCTCTGATGATCTTTCAAAGATGTCCCCTTAATAAGAACTTTGACATAACACTACAAACAACTAACATGCATTCAACCTTTTTAAAAGATTTATGTAGTCCTCCTTTTCTATTCCTCTTATCATAGACACTTTTCATGATCTCGTAATATCACTCAACATGGGAAGCATGCAAAAAGGATTCAAGAGAGAATATGACACCACATTTCGTAATCACTCAGCAGAATTCAAAATATCAAGTCTGCATTTCAATCTATTCTTCTTTCCCACAACTGCAATCACCAAAAACTGTCTCTGATCAAGAATCCATCAGCTGGTTGAACAAAGCATCCTCTTTGAAAACAAAACCAGCATAATAAGAATTTTTTGCCTCAAAAGGAAAGGTTTGATGGTAGCTAAATGGGAATCAGTCCAAAAAATTTGAAGCTTCAACTCATGTTTGAGACATTAGCCAAAATAGATGGGCTTTGATTATAGTAAATGCAATCGTATCGTATCCAAGATTCCCCAACAATACAAGAAATTATATGCAAATCCTGTCATCTGATGTGTGACTTATTCCAAGATCTAACAAATTTGGAAAATCTAGCCTACTTAAATCTTGAGATAGGCCTTAGGTAAAACTGAAACCGGGATAGTTGAAGCGAATAACATTATTGCTGTTGATAGAAAAACGATTTCTAACCTGCCGATTGCTAAGGCAATGAGTCCAGTCAATGCAAAATCGATTGCCTTGAACAATAATCTGTGAGCGTGTGGTTGGAAATCATGTTAACATCAGGTAGCAAGGCGTATCAAAGAATGTAGTAATTAAAAAGGCCAAGTAGCGGTACATGATGTAACAATGCCAAATCAAAGCAAAAAGTCGCATAAGAATGATAATTTACAACATCACAAAACCAAGCAAGCCTTTTTACATTTAGGAATGAACATTTCAGGACCAAACAAATAAACTCTATCCCCCACTGCCCCAGAAAAATATCAAACAAAAGCCATTTGTTTAACATTTATGACTCAGAAATATTTGAACGAAACACTTATTCAAGGATAGATTAACATGAATAACAGCATTACCTTCTACTGAGGAAAGTTAGAAACATCGAATCAATCCCTTCCGCCAATCCTGTCACAAATGTTAGCATTCGGTAGTCCCCAATGCACAACCACATTCATTACAAGCGAAAAAGACATCCAAGAATAAAACACGCCATTGCCCCTAAAAATGAATATAAAGACTACACAACGAAAAATTTCCTCAGCTTCTGTAGATTCGCAACTCAATTGATATCTACATTCATTCCTCAATCAAAACAAGATCAGATCATTCAATTAGCACAGACAGACTACTATCACGTAAAAACTATTAATCATGATGAATCTGAATAATCATACACAATCTCCATCAAAAGTAAAACAAGCAGCACATACATAATGAACAAGAAGTCAGAGTATGTCCCAGCACATCACAAACAAGAAACACCACAAAAGCCGCCAATCCACACCCAACAAACGGTGAAGCATTCCGCACATTCAACTCACACAAAAACCCTCAAGTCCCTTGGAGGAACAAGTGGAGTCAGAAAGCAGCACAAAATCCAAGTAACAATCCTGCTCATTGAACCAAGAAAATCTGCAAGCGTGAACCACAATCACAGGCCAAGTAGCTTGAAAATCAAGGGACTCAACTAACACAAAACCAAAAGACCCAACTGAAATTGAACATCAACAAGAGGCAAACACAAAACCCCAGAAGCCAAATTCGAGCCAAAACCACAAATGAAGAGCAAAGATGGAAAATTGAGAAGCATACCAGGCTGGGCTACGGATCAAATAGCAGCACGGGCCAGGATTGCATGAGAAGGAAAAGGGAAAGTGGAGAATAGGGAGAGAAGGTATTAGGGCATGGATGCAAGGAGATGAGAGATACGAGGAAAGAGAGAGAGAAAGAGGGCAGACAAATGAATAAATAGAGAGAGAAAAAGAGATAGCTGTTGTTGTTGTTTGTTGATGTTGTCATGTAGAGAGAGAAAGACACACAAATACGGATTCGCCGGGGTCATAGGACGGGGTTACTCTCTGACATGGCAGGAGAGAGAGAGAGTTGTTGTGCTCTCTCTCTTGCTCTTTGTTGAAACCCCAAACCACTCTTCCACTCCAACCATGCCACGTGGCACCACCACGAGCCTTTGCCTTTCTTCTTGCATTCTCCTTCTTCCCCTCACAACACAATCTCTTTCTGCTTCTTCTCCTCGTCACATTCCCTTCTCTTGCTTCCTATATCTCATTCTCTGCATTATCACTTTTCTCATAATCATTTTCCCTCAAATTTTCCTCAACTTTTCCCTCCCTCACACTCCTTTTTTCCTTCACCAAATATGAACTCAGGGACCCAGCCAAAGACCACTTGAAAGTTAGTTAAAATTTTCGAAATTGAAGATCCTTCAAAAATATCAGTAAAATTATTTTATCTTATTCCAGATAAACAGAATTATCTCTAATTTAAGATATCTCATAAGATTATTTATTAACAGCATGTCTCTCTCAATCTTAAATTAGAAACTACTAGGTTAGTTGATCAAAAGTAACTGTTTTTTTGTTTCGTTTCTTCATGAATTGTTTGTGCCTGTTCATTTATAATGTCGCTGTTTTATTAATTTATGAGGAAAATTTATTTCAAACTGTCAATTAATACCTATGCTAACCAGCACTTCAACACTTAATTGAGTTTCTGAATCCAACAACAACTATTTCGAGATTGTGTTTTTCAACCTCGTTTTTTTCTCTGTAACAACTGCTTTTACTGTTGAATGTAAATATCACTGTCACTTATTTAACGTTTAATTTAATCACAATCTTTGGTATTAGTGGAACTACTCGTGTCTATCGGCAAAATAATGCAATCATTTATGTCATGTTTTTTTCACTAAATGTGGAATTTAATCTGTTGGAAATATGTTAAATATTACAAAATTTACAGAATGTATTAGAAATATGTTCTTAAAGATATATTTTCTTCCTCAAAAGATAAATCTAATAATTTCCAAAATTTAATATTCCTTAAAGAATCAATAATCATGAACATAAAAATTTAAAAGTGGCGAAAAAATAAATTTACACGTCTTATTATCTTTATTGCCCTTCTAACTTAATTTAGAATATTATTAAATCGATAATTAAAAAAGAAATTAATGCATAATTAAAATTTTCATTTAATAGTTTTGTCAATATAAAAGAGAATTAGGGAAAAATTAAAAAATAATAATAATAACATTAAATTGTAAATTGTTTTTCTTATTTTTATTTAGTAGGTTATTGATGGTAAGGCCAAACAAAACAAAAGCATTGTGGAACTCTGTATAGAATGCAAACAGAAATATAAATATTTTCAGATCCTTCCAAAGATCTATTCTTCTCCTAAATGATTAATCTAATAATGTCTAAAAAATATTTGTTAAACAGTGAATTGTACTGAGATTTGAAATATTCACAATATCGAATTTATGTCCGATTTTGTTTTCCTTAATAATCTTGAATACTATAATATCAACAACAACTAATAAAATTCGTAGTTGACTAGTGGAATCCACGTAGGTATATGATTATAAAATATAAAAATATACTCAAAATCACAAAAAATTTATGCATAAAAAATTTATAAATTTGTAATATTATAATTATAAAATAGGAAAATTTGTAAATTTTCATCAAAAGCAGAAATAAAAAGAAAACAAAATATGTATAAAGAATAGTTGTAAAATATGTTAATTTTTACTTTAAAATATTATTATAATTATACAATAAAAATATTTTCTATTTTGGATAATTTCCTTTGATAATGGAATTTAGAAAGTTGGTGAATGAATATAAAAATACAAAAGAAAGAAGATATAGAAAAAGTGTGGACCAATAAATGGTTATAAGATTTAATTCCATTTTTAGTGGTTATAGATTATGTTTTTTATTGAATTTTTATCATGCCAAAGTAAACCACAAATAAGGTAATAATGAAATAGCAACCCGTTAAATTGTTAAATTCTCCTTCATGTTTTTTTAAATAAGGTCAAAGGAAACAAAAATCTTTATTAAATTGCATGTAGAATTTACAATTTGTTAAATCCTTCAAAAACAAAAGTTTCACCTTTCTCTTTAAATATTAAAATCGCATTTGTTTGTTATATAGTTATTCTATTTTATTTTATTAGTGAAATAGATTTTTATCTTAAAAAAAATGTTTAGAAAGTAGTTTGAAAAAATACATACTTTCTTTTTATCTACCATTCGACATAAGATGTTATTATTTCATTTGTTACTTTTATTGCTATCATATTATCATTATCATCACCGTGTAAAGACAACCGTTTCAATATCACAAAAAAGTTTAACAGTTAATAATTTAAATATTATTATTTTTTTATAATTATTTAATATTACAATAATTACCGTTATTATTATCTATTATAATTATTATTATAATTATTATATAGGGTTAAATATGTATTTAATCTTTCATATTTGACATAATATTAGGATTCGTCCCTGTAATACATTTTGGTTTCCAAACGTTTATTGCTAGCTAGCTTTTAAGTTCTTTACACTATTTCACATGTCACACGTCAAAAAATATAACGTAGTTGAATTAAAAAATTATATTTATTCATTTTTTAAGTTTTAGAATCAACATATATCAAAGTTTTGAACATTAACGAATTATAATTTTGCGTCAAAATTCAATAGCTAAAATCATACTTAATTTATACTATATTATTGTATAGTTTTTTGTTATAATTAAATCATTTTTCTTTTACAAAGATGATTGATTTTATTTCAAACTAGTAAAAACACATGCATTAAGATGATTGGTTTTATTTCTAACTAGTAAAAACACACACATTAAGTGTGTATCGCATTTGTGTTTATCTTATGATAATAAAAAATAATAAAATTATTTTTATTTTTATTGTTGTTATTAGAATTATGAAAAAGTAAAAGTAATTTTTATAATTTTATACTAAATAATTTTTATTTATTTTATAGATAGTTTTATAATTAAAAGATTGTTAAATTTAAAAAAAGTCAAATTGAAAGAAATTATTAAATTAAAAAAATGGTCAACTTGATCAAATAATTATTTTAATTTAAAAAAAAATTATTAAAAATTAAATTTGAAAAACAAATGTAAACACCACAAAATTTAGCATTATTCAAATTCATAATCATATTCAATCAATGGAGAAAATTTCCATCAAATTTGAAATAAGTTCAAACAATATATTTGAGTAGAGATTCATTTGTCATGACATAGTTCATTTTTATGTCAAGGGTATGCATATTAAAAATTATCCATATTTTTAATTATTTTCTACAATTTTTTTTGAAAAAATCTAAATACCTTTTCAAATTATTTATTTCTAAAATATTAATGATTTTTAGTCATTGAATGAACATAAATCAACACTTTAATTATTATTGTTATTATTATTGTATTAAATTAACCTTTTCTTACCATAACTTCTATATTTATGATCAAGTTTAAGCATTAATATTATATATCATACATTAACTATTTCATTAATTAATTTTATTTTTATATTATTATTGTTATTGTTATCGTATTAAATTATTTTTTTCTTATCATAACTTCTATATTTATGATAAAGTTTAAGCATTAATATTATATATCATACATTAACTATTTCATTAATTAATTTTATTTTTATAACGTATTTTTTCATTTTTAAACTCTTGTTTTAATAACGTATATATTCCTTCATAAAAAATTTATGTTACACATGTTCATAAAATTATGACTTAAGTTTTATGAGACATTTTTTTTTAAGTATGGTGACATCAAATAAAATTTTAGATCTTGAATCTTAAAATAAATATTAGTAAAATTAGAACAAAATAAAATAAAAAATTCTCCTAAAAAACATCAATAACGAAATTAGTAAAATTACATTAATTAGAGTATGAGTTTTATGTGACTTCTATTGTAATAAGATTTTTAAAGAAGTTTTAAAAGTGATGTGACATAATATGATCAAAAAATACTTGTTGTTCTTACCGGGACAATATATATCTTACGGAGTCTCTAAAGTCATTTTCTTGGTCTTTGAGGTTCTCTCTTTAAGGGTATCTTGTCCTTAACTCGAGCGTAGCAAGAGACGAAAGGTGCTTGTAAAAGACACTCTAATGCTAAAGTCAGTCTGAGATACTAGGCTCTAATGTCAGAATGGTAATGTAAAAAATACACTTCGTAAAATGTGCCTTTTTATAGTGGGGTTTATAGGCCTTCCATGATTGGGCTTTGACTTAGCAATCTTACTTACCTGATAATTACAATAAATTGCCTAACTTGTGGTTATCCTCCCCTATGGATGATTAGACTAACTTGACCTAACTGCAGAGGCGGAGCCTCATAGGAGCAGGGAGGGGCGTAGCCCCCCCAAATATTTTTGATTTTTTTCAAAATTATATATCCATTTTTTTAATTTTTAAAAATTTTGAAAATTTTAAAATTATAAATAGTATATTTTAAAAATTGATGATAATTAAATTGTGTCTCTTTATTTATTTTATAAAATACAATATTTAATATTAATAAATAATAAAAAATTAAAAAAATACTTAATTAGTCTTCTAGTATCTGTTTTCATCTAAAAATATCAAATTGCCACCAAATTGAAAGTAAATGAACGGAAAGATCAACTTACATTTTTGGAAACAATAACCAAAAGAGTAATTAAATCAAACATTTATTAAAATATTTTTATTTTCTTCTGTCATTGCCTTTTAAAATTTTGACAAAATTGTACTCATCTCTCACTATCATATGTTTTTATTTTTGAAGAAAAATGAAGTTAGACACGTACTCATTATGTTTGCTCTCATTTCTCATCTGTTTCCTTCATTTCTCGAAGAAAGAAAATGTAACTCTCTCTTGTCTTACTTGATGATGAAATATTACTTTAATAGTTATTAAAAATATTTTTTATCTCATGAGCCTTTTGTATACTTACTTTTTATGATAATAGAAGAAAACAAAACATGTATTATATGTTTTTTTATAACCGATTTTTAATTGTGACTTGATTATAATATATTTTTCTTCTAATACTTATGTCTCTCAATATTTTATTAGATTATGATAAATTATTTTTTAGTATATTTAAAAAAAAACATATCGATGAAGAATAAAATAATGAATTTATTTTGTAGGAGTAGTAAAAGGGAAGCTACATGTGAAGATGAAAACCAATTAAATTATATTTCTTCACATCTTTTAAAGTATTTAAAGCATTATACTAATAATCCAATTTAACAATCCAATTGTTTTATAGAAGAGTCATTTTTTAAATTGTTATACTAATGGTCCAATCAAATGACCAAAAAATTATATTATTCTAGCCCCTTCAAAACTCTTAGTCAAAATTCGCCATTGCCTAATTGGTTACCTAGTTTGGGTACATGTCGTCTTCATAGGACCTTAGTGCCTTGGGAAGGGACGAGGACAGGTATTTCATGTGTTAGGGTGAGGAAGAGTACTTCATGTATAAGGCGAGGATGAGTACTTTGTGTCTTAGGACGGGGACAAGTACTTCATGTGCTAGGGTGAGGTTGAGTACTTCATGTATAGGGCGAGGACGAGTATTTCATGTATAGGGCGAGGACGGGTACTCTATGTCTTAGGATAGGACGGGTACTTCGTGTGTTGGGGTGAGGATGTGTACTTCATATATAGGGCGAGGACGAGTATTTTGTGTCTTAAAACGAGGATGTGTACTTTACGTATGAGGACGAATGACTTTTCGTCCTCTTTTGGGTTGTATCTCCTAAGGAACGAGATAGATAGTCCACATGTGTATGATAAGAGACCTATTGAAGTATATACACGTAATGTAAAATTTAAATTTAAAAGTGGATATTAAACAAAATCCTAAATTGTAAGAATAAAAAAAACCTCTCTTAAGATCATCAACTACTGTATAAGAAAAAAGAAATATTAATTCGAGTGAGAGTCTTGTAAGATATATCCATTAGAGTAAAAATACCACTGAGATCTTAAATGTAATGTCACACCATAGTATAAAAAATGTAAATTAAAATCTCATGTAATGAATCTCACGATCAAGATGATTTTTGGAAAATGTTTAATAATTAATTAATTATTAATTACTTAAAATTATCTATTGTAAAGAATACCATGACATCTTTGCATGGATTAAAAGATTAAAACATGATATGACCTTCCCATTGGAATAAGGAGACAAGACAAAAAATTGGATTTGAAGTAAGATCTTAGATCATAAAAAAAAATGTATTAAAAGCATATTTCTTTGTCAATAGACAACTAAAACCTTAATTAGAATTTGAATTTTGTAAGACCATTGCATTGAAGTAAAAATTGTAAGATATCTTAGGTAACGTGACATAATAAAATCTAAAAAAAAATCATATAATAACTAATAAAATTAATATATTTAATTTATATATTATGATCTTAATTATTTTAGTTTCCCTTCAAATTTATTTTAAAATTTTATAATTTATGTATAATTACTGATTTGGTCTTCTAATTTTTTGGTTTAATTCAATTTGATCCCCTTATTATGGTTGGTTCAATTTAGTACCCCAATTATTTAGAAGGGTTCAATTTGGTCATCTTCATTAAGTTGAAGTTAACACCGTGTCCTAACAGGACACGTGTCAAGCCACAAAAATTTTATTTTCTTTAATTTTTATTTTTTTTCTAAAAATTTATAAACTGTCACGTGTCAGGTTACTGTAATGTCATGTGACAGTTTATAGTCATGACACATGGCAGTGATAATAGTTTTTTTTTTTCAATTTAGTCCCCTATTTAAATTTTTGGTTCAATTTAGTACCTCAATACTTTAAAATGATCCAATTTTGTCCTTTCCAATTTGAGACCAAAATTGTAAATAAGTTTAATTATAACTTATATATACATGTTAAAATAATTGTTTTGAATTTATACATCAAATTACTATAACTAAATATTCAAATTATTTTATTTTTTACAAGTGTAAAAAAATTTTAGTGTAAAAAATTACAAAGCTAAAAATGTAAAAAATAAAATAATTTGAATATTTAGGTGAAGTGATTTGATGCTTATATTAAAAAAAAATTAATGTAACACGTATATATAAGTTGTAATTAAGCTTATTTACTAATTTGGTCTTAAATTAGAGAGGATAAAATTGGATCATTTTAAAAAATAGGGGTATTAAATTGAATCAAAAATTTAAATAAAAGACTAAATTGAAAACTATTACCATTGTCACGTGTCATGATTGTAAACTGACACGTGACAGATTATAAATTTTTAGAAAAAAATTAAAAATTAAAAAAATTAAAAATTCTACAGCTTGATATGTGTCCTGTAAGGACATGGGGTTAATTCCAACTTAACATAGAGGACCAAATTGAACTCTTCTAAATAATTTGGATATTAAATTGAACCAACCAATAATAAAGAGACAAAATTGAACTAAACCAAAAAATTAGGGGACCAAATAAGTAATTATACCTATTATTTACTATCACTTTCATTATTTTTATAATTATTATTATCTTCGCCCCCATCATGATCATCATCATCATTATTATTATTATTATTATTATTATTATTATTAATTTTATTATTAATTTTATTATTTTTATCATCATCATCATCGCAATTATTACTATTAATTATTAATATTATTTTCATAAAAAAAACTAAGGTGGAGTAGATTGATATTGTATGTAGAAATGGGTTGTTGCTGAACTAGTAAAATTTAATATATTTTTTTAATATATTTGTATTCTGCAAAAATATAACCCCTTGAATTATTTGTTTCAAGAAAAGTTTTTCAAGCTATCTTAAACGACAAAGAAAAGTTTAAAATCATCCATTCATCTCCTCTTGGTAATGTATAACCCTAATTTTGTTAATACAATAATGAAGGATTTTGTTTGCTATCTAAGACATCTAGTATATGAGTTATATTCTAAGTCCTTTTAAGATTATTTACTATGCACATAAAGGTAAAATATTCTTCATGATGTTGAAATTGAAGAATAAAGTCCTATCTTAGAGAAGTTGGTTTCATGTTAAAGATGTATTGTTTGTTATACCTTTCATTGCATGTCTTTGTGAGTTTTACATACAAGGTAAATCAAAAGATGTCTATTTTAGTACACAACTTAATTTTATCCTTAACCATAATAAAACTTGTTTTTGAAATGTTAAATCATGTTGAAAAAGATTTAAAGTTTGTTTTAAGTGATCAAAATTTTATATAATCAATTAATTTGTTTCTAATATGTTCCTAGGAAAATCGATTATTGGTTTTAATAATGTATTAAAACAAAAAATATATAATCAAGTTCTTAGTTAGGCTCTAAGAATGATATGTTAACATAATTAATATTCAATTAATATGGTCTTAAATTTTTTAAGAAACAAATGAAAAACAAAATAACCAATTAACTGGCTAAGAATATTATGAGAATAATCTATTAGTAACTTAAGATAATTGATTAAATGTATTTGAATACGTTTTTAAATAGTTGTTCAAAACTTCTATAAATTGAAAGTTTGATTCAACATGAGATACAACATACCATACTTTTCAAAGCACAATTAAAAACAATTAGAGAGATTAAACTAAGTTGTTTTCATTTGCTTCAAGAGTGCATCCAAGAATTTTCAAGAAACATTTTCAACCTTCTCTTGATTTTGCCAAAGAATTATAAAGGATGTGTTTTGGTACAAAATTTCCTATTGTGACTATTGTTATGGATTTGATAATATGTTTTTATAATTGTGTTATTGGGTTAATTCTAGATTGTTTCCTTTTCATTATTCAAGGGTTGAATAATTGTTCTCTTGAAACTTTTTCGAGAGTTGTTTGATGTTTCCTCTTGAATACCTATGAATAGATGTATGATATATTCTTTCTTATTCTTTCTCAATCTTTTACATGTTATTATTGTTGTACTGATTTTATGTATTCATTTATTATCGATCTTGATTCCGTATGACTTGTTTTAAAAAGAGTTTAAGAAAGGGTTTTTCTTTTCAAAAAAGTTTTCAAAACCAATTCACTACCTTATTGGTTTAGCAACCTTAATTTTTTTTTTCAAGACACATAATCCTTAATCTATTTTTCATAGTGAAGCTTCCTTTATTGATGTTTAAAAGGATTATAATAAATTATGTGCCTCATTAGATTTGTGTTAAATTTCTCATGTGCTTGTGAATTTATGATGTGATATCCTTCTTTTAGTTGGTCCTTGCATGGATGATGATGAAGTGCTCTGGAATTATGGAAGCATGAAGTAAAAATGAGAGAACGAAGGATATGGTTTAGTGATTTAGTGTTTTCCTAGACTGAGGTCACACCAACTCCTAAGGAAGAAAGCTTAGAGTAGTATAGAAAGAGAAGACTAACCTAAGGTGACCTTCAAGACAAGTAAGTAGACAATTTGACAACATTTCTTATTCTCAAAGTCCATTTACAAGAGGTGGATGTCTTTATTTATAGGCCTAGGAACTAAAACTAGGGATGTAAAAAGGAAAGGGAGAATTCAAATTTGAACTTTTTAAAATTGGCTTCAAAGGAGCCATGCCTCAAAGGTGACTTGCCATATGGCACACTCGTGCTTTTTTCATTGCAACATGTGCAAAATGAGAGCGAGAGCACGTCTTCTACTCTAAACATTTGGCCTAGGGTTTCTCTTGGCCTAAATTATCCCAATTGAAACCCTAAGCAAATTACTTTAACCTAGACACACTTTCGGCCTAAACTCTCAAGTCTAAAATTACACTACTAAGCTCAAAGCCCAAAGCAAGGCCCAAACATCCCACACTACTTGGCCTAAATATAAGGCCCAAAATAAACTTGTTCTAATTGCTTACAATTGGTCTTAGCCCATGATAATAAAAGCTTCACCCCACTCAACTCAATCAAAGACCAATCTTTATGTATTCACTTGGTCATGGATAGGGTGTTTGCCATTATCCCTTCCCTCTTAAAAAGGATCTATCCTTAAATCTGCATGACTCTCCGTAACAACCATTTTCATTGGTCATGTTGCGTTTGCCTTAGGTTGTTTCTTGAAGTGCCTTTCTTTCTCAATACAAGATTCATTTCAGTCTTGCTTTTCATCTTAACTAATACATAAGTCTTTTTCCTATAAGATTATAGTTCATGATGAGTCATTATTTTCCTTTATTTTCTACCTTTTTTGTGCCCAACTTGTTGGATGTTTAGTGCTTAATTGTCTATATTTAATGCATTTTCATCTATTGGGTTTTATTGGGCCACTATTCCGAATTTTAATTAATTTGGGATTATTTGGTCTAATTTTTGCTTGTAATTATTTTTAGGTATTTTGGGTAAAGCAATTTTGAAACTTGGACATAAATCTTGAGATGAAGAGAGAGTTTTCACGTCATTCTCACATTATTGTCACATCTATATCATGTCAATTAGCTTGTCCATGTCATTGGGCCAACATTTTGAGCCCAAAGTGGCATTTTTGTAATTCTGAAGCAATAATGGCATTTTTGTAATATTGAGTGGTAGAATTCATGTGACCATAATATTTAAGTTTCATTTTCTTATGGTAGCCCCTCTTCTTCCCCTCTTAGTTGTTTTCACGTTTTGAAAGCTTGTACGGTGACCATAGAGGCACCCACTCCTCTTTTACATTTTTCCACACTTTAAAGTAGTACCACTAGGGGATTTTGATATTTCTGCACATTAGAACAACTTGGGTATTATTTTATTGAAGTATTGTTAAGTTTCTGCATTGTTTTCATTTTCACCTTTCATCTCCTTGAAGCCTTTTCGTTTCTCCCTATTTAGTTGTGTTGTTCTTTGGTGCATTGAAATGATGAATTTTATTTAGGTTATATTCTGTTGGAGCTCCATTTTCATGGAAGGTTGATTTTATGATTGATTCCCTGAAGAGAATTCTCTGCCTCCAATTATAACAATGTAAACTTATCACATATTGTGAAAGAGGAATAATTCTAATAGAAATAATTTATCTTTATCTTGATTATATATATATATATATATATATATATATATATATATATATATATATTTGTAGTGTAGTTTTAATTGGCTAATTTGATTTTATTTTTCTTTGTTGTAGTATTTTCCTAGTTGCAGATGTCAACAATATTTTAACAATCAAATTATTGATGTTAGGGAAGATTGATGTATTTATCTCATTAGTCAATACTTATTATAGGTTGGTATGTTATGTTTGTATCCTTATAAGACTATGATTTAATTTGAATTTATACATTTCATTTTAATATTGTATCTAGTTGGTGATAAGTATAACTTTTTTTATTGCAGGATCAATTGGTTGTGGAATATTCCAAGACTTAGGTTCATTTATACCATGGAATTAGTGTGTTAGGTCAAGCTTGTATAAATTTTGTTACTTTTGTGGTTTGATATTGGTTGGTTATTTGGGTTAGATGTTTGATTTGATATTGGTTGCTAGGCATTTTTTGTATAAGTTTATTATAGTAGTTTGTTTACTATCTTGAAAGGAAAACTTGCCTAGCAATGCATGCATATTTTTATGAATCACATTTTGTTAGACTTTTGATTGATTGTGATAACTGCCATAGAAATTTTATGCAGATATAACACTAGAATAAGAAGGAATGAATGAAAATTAAAATAAATTATATAAAAAAAACACAACCACTAGAGAGCGTTTGTTGATCAAAGCACTATCTATTGAAATACACATACAAAGCCCTTATTTAGAGAAGCGCTGCCTATTGATATTTAGATAATCATTGAGCAGATAAAGAGCGCTTATTTAGAAAAGCGTTGTCTATTGAATGTCATTAGATAACGCTTTTTTGTAAGCGCTCTCTATTAATAGATACCGCTCCAATAGAGAGCGCTTAAAAAGCGTTATCTATGAACAAAAAAAGCACCGTCTATTGACAATTTTGGCGTAGTGTAAGCCCCCTTTGATAGTAGGAGGAATGTGTCTCCTCTTGAGAACACTTTTAAGATCATTCCAAAATTGCATAAAGGAAGTATTGTTGATTCTTCTCTCACTTTCTATGGATGTCCATTCATACACGACGTATCCTTGAAATTTAAGGGTGGCCAATGACACTTTTCTTTCCTCACTCATGATGACTCTATATGCTTCATGGAATGGTAGGGGATGGATCAACGGAAGAAAAGAAAGAGATGATTTAATGTTGGTTTTTGGAATGGTATATGGTGAAGTTTCTCTAGAAAGGTTAGGCCAATTCTAGAGGAAGGGGGTTAGAGGAAGCTCTAGGAGTAGCTCTAGATAGGTGGCTCTCAAAGAAGAAATTTATGGGGTGATATGAAAGAGTTTCATTAAGCATTCAAGAGTGAATTTACAAGGGGTGAGGGTCTAGTTTAAAGGAGAAAGAGCTCCATTTGGGCGAGTAAAAAGGGAGGGAGAATTCAAATTGAATTCTCCCATGTGCTTTTAATCAAGTTCTGCACTTCGTGGATTAAATGCCACGTGGCACTCACTTTACAAGCTTTGCAACATGTGCAAATTATGTTAAATGTGAGAGCTCCTTTGGCTAAAATGGACAACCTAAGGTGTAACTGGACCTTGGAAACCTAATTAAAACCTTAGGTAATCTCATATGATCCAAACCTAATTACAAGCCCAATTTATTCATTACAAGGCCCATTAGGCTTGTTTGCCTCAATGTCTTCCCAACCTTCTTGGATCTTCCTTACCATGCATCTAGTGATAGGACCTTTGGTTGGGATTCTAGTTGCGCATAAGTCATCACCCTTTTCCTTTTGAGAAGGATTTGACCCCAAATCTAGAGGGTCTAACTCTTCCTTTGAACCACCTACAACAAAAGGAATAAGGTTAGTTACATTCAAGGTGGTATGTACTTTGTAATCCTCAAGTAAGTCCAACTGATATGCATTATTATAGACTCTCCTAAGGACTTGAAAGAGACCATCTTCTCGGGGGATATGTTTAGACTTATGTTTGGGAAACCTTTCTTTGCATAAATGAAGTCAAACCTAGTGCCCAACTTTTTCAATTGGGTATGAACATGAGGATGGGGATGTACATATCCACTCGTCCTCGTTTCCATACCTTTCAAAATACCTATCCTTGTCATATCCTTGTTCCCATTTAAATTATTAAAATAATTACAGTCTATTAAGTAACCTTATATATAGAAAGATAAGGATACATTTTCCTCATTTCCTGTTACAATTTTGACCTAGATTCATTCGACCTACCATTCCCTACACCCTAACCAACTTAAATATTTGCCTTTGTGCTATGTGGTCTAGGATTGATCAGTTAAAATGGCCTAGCCCCTACTTCAACGAACAATTCCTCAACTTTACCTTTAGAGTTTGGATGCTTCTTTCCACATGATCATCCATATGACATTATGTCTCCCCCTAAACTGTCCTGGACAAGAAAGTAATAACATTCTTAGAAATGTTATCCCACTTCCAACTAGAACCTCCAACTGCTGCAACAACTACTCAATTTCTAATGCTTCATCTTCACTTTTTGGCACATGAACATGTAACCATAACTCAACAACATCTTTTTTTAACTCATCATCCATAAAAACATAACTCTTCCCTTGAACCTGAAAACTCCATCTTCCTTTAACTGGAAATTACTAATCTTGATTAATACCTAACTAGGATCCTTTGATTTCCTTTCCTTAACCATTTTAAGGAACTCATATAGTCAAACAATTACAACTAATGTGAGTCCTCCCTAGATTCACCCCTAAAATCATCCCTTTGAACTTCTCTACAGAAATTTTGAACTCCTTCATCACCAAACCTGCAACTTGAACACTCTTTTTTCTTAAAGCATCTATTACCTTATTTTCATTTATAAGGAAACACAATATCTTGGAGTCAAAGTATTTAAGGAAATCTATTCACCTCCCTTGCCTTATGCCTAACATCCTCAATTCAATCAAATACTTCAAGCTCTTTATGATCATTAAACACCTTAAATTGAGCTCGGTAAATAAAATGCTTCCATTGTTTTAAAGAAAACACTATTGCAACAAGCTCAAGCTCAAGAGTAGGATAAATTTTCTCATGAACTTTCAAATGCTGAGAAGCGTAAGCCACCACCTTTTTCTCCAACATTAACACACTCCCCAACCTAAGATGTGATGTGTCATTGTAAACCTCAAAAGGCTTCCCTGTATCAGGTATAATTAGCGCTTTAATGTTGATCAACCTCTTCTTCCACTTCCTAAAACTTTCTTCACACCTCTATATCCACATAAAGGAATAATCCTTTTGTGTAAATTGTGTCAAAGAAGATACCACATTGAGAAACTCTCCCACAACCTTCTATAGTAACCATCAAGACCCCTAAAACTTTTCTTTTCAGTGATAGCCTTAGGACTCTCCCATCAACACTACCTTCACTCATCATAAACCTCATGTCCTAAGAATTGCACCTCTTTTAGCCAAACTCACACTTTAATAACTTGACATACAATTGTTTCTCTAATAGCTTCTCTACCTACCTCTTCAACTACACCAACTCGATAGGAGCCATCCTATAAGGAGCTATTAACACTAATCATGCTTTAAAAATCAAGTCAATAATGAACTTCTTCTACGGGGTAGTCCTAGCACCTCCTCTAGAACACATATAGAAACTCTTTAAAAATTGGGATCCTTTTTTTTAGTATTTCACTAACCTCTGTTGATGAGATACCTCTAGCCAAGGAACCTACAACAAGAGTTATGGCTAGGAGGATACGAGAAGATTGAGCCTCTCTAAGCATGGAAGGCCCAACATGACATTCACATGGGCCAAGGAGGATGTGAAGACCTAGCCTAAGGCACTTTAATTGTAAAAACTAGATTAGGTTTTAATTTTGGGCTTTGTATTTTTGGCCCATTAGAATAGGGTTTTATTTGGGCCATGTATTTTGCCTTTGAGGAAATTGCACTTTAGAAACATTTTGGACCAAAAAGGGAGTTAGGCATAATTTGAGCAGAGTGGAGCGCATAAACTAGAGCACTCTAAAAGCTTCACAAGCTTGCTCACCAAGGATGAGAGTTAATGCCTCCAAGCATGACAAGTGTAACTTGCTTAGGTGGTAAGTCACACCTCCTACAAGCTTCTTTTTGGCTCCAATTTTCAACTTTCTAAACTCCTTTTTCCCTCCTCTTTTTAAAGACTCATAACTTTCCTTTTAGCCTACAAATAGAAGGGTTAATGAATGCATTTTTTCAGCTTAAAATTTAGTAGTGAATTATTGTCAACACGTGTGCACATTCTCTCTTACTTGAGCTCACTCTAGAGTAGTCTCCTTGCTAGTCTTCTCTAGCTTCCTTCCTTGAAAGTTGACCTCACCTCTCTTAAGATCTCATCACCTATACTAAACCAAACACTTCAAGCCTTCATCCTTCATGCTTTCGCGTCCATTCTTCCTCTATGGAGTCTTCATTCAAAGCGTCACCTTCATTGGAGTAAAGGAGAATCCATCATATGGTATCATTTGCCTTGGTTGCTCTCGGTTCAACAAGAGATAAGTGCTTCTTCTTCATTTCTTCACATTTTTGAGTTTTCATCACTTGTTTTACTTGTTCTTGTGAGTTTGTACCGATTGATTTGATTATTCATGTCTTCTTCTTTTGGTTTAACTCCATTTGCTTCATCTTGAACCTTATTTGAGTGCTTATGTGTTCTTTTTGAGTTCTACTGAATTTATTTTCAATTTTCTTGAGTATTTTATGTTGTTGTTCGGTTATTTCTTCTTGTATTTGATTCTATTTTAATTTTGCGATCCATATGTTGTGTCTAGAGTCATGTTTAGACCATCAATTTCATTACTTCTTTGTTTAGCTTTTATTTTGCTTTAAAGTTGTGTTGTTATCATTGGTATGATGATGTGTGCATAAATTTGCAGATTTAATGCTTAAAATTGAATCTCTCTTCTCTCTTAGAGCTTTAAAAATGCATCTGCATATCTAGATAACCTTGTTTATCTTAATTTCCAGTACGAATTTTCTTTGTGATTATTTAACATCACCATAATAGTTTGAGCTTTATTTGCTTTTTAATTTCTTCCATTGAGTTTTGTGTGCTAGTTAGATCTTAGCAACATCCTAGTCTTAAGTTTCTTTTGTGTCTCATTGAGTTTCATAATCTCCTTTTGATTCTTTAAGTTTCCTTCTCACTTGTGCTTCTTGTTTTCATTAAAAATGCATATGATCAAGCCTAGTGTAGTGGTGATTTTGATTTGGGTGGAAAGAGTGTTGTTGTAAAATTCATATAAAAAAGAAAAAAAAAAGCATAAAAAGAGTATAAGAAAGTGCCAAAAAGAATCACAAGAAAATATCAAAAGAAAGTGGGAAAAGAAGTACACTAGAATCAATACTATCACTTGAGTTTTGAAAGTTTTATTGTTTGAATTACTTCTTCTTGCATAAATTGGGCTATTATTTGTGCCAATGTTGGAGGCTTCATATGTCTTAGCTTAATGCTAAATGAGTTGCCTAGCGCACCATAGGCTCATAAGCTTGTAAAGACAAGAAGTACTCAAGTTTGATTCTAGTTTATTTATTTATTTATTTTAATCCATTCTATTATCATTCTTTAGGTAGTTCTTTTGAGTGCTTATCTAGTTTGTTTAGCTTATTTCTAGTTTGTAAATTCCTTGGTATTCATTTGAGTATGTCATAGATTCACTATTTTTGAGTTTAGCATTCTTAATTTTGTGCTTTTCTTACTTTAATTTCATGTCCTCTTTTTGGTTTGGTTACTATACTTGGTGAATACTTTATTTTTTAGGTGATCTAACTTCTCAAGGTAGCATCCTATAAAGTGGAAGTATCTAGCTGTAAAAGGAGTCTTCTTTTTGGTGAAATCCACAAGAGAAAATGCAAGACTGATGCACCCTCTGAGGACCAAAACTAAAAGCAAAAAAGGGAGCAAAGACTTGACGCAATTTATTTTTAGTAGATTTTAATTGTATTTACTTTGAGTTGTAAAATTGTAATGTTTTTCTTCTTGTTCTCGCAACCTAATTAGGTGTCTTGGGGGAAGCTTTGGTACTCAATCTCATCTCCTAATTAGAACCACTTTTATACAATAGTGAAATGCTTTTAGTTGGTGGAGTTTTGAAGGTTCCAAGTTTCTTTTAGTTATACCATTAGGCGGAATATAGTCTTCTATTTTCTTGCTTTATTTATTGCTTTATAGTTTAGTGCGAGTCTTAAAAGTCTTTGATCTAATTTCATCCAAGAAGTTTTGTACAAAAGCTTCAAGTTTCCTTGGCTAGTAAAGGCTTGGTATTTAAGCAATCCAAGTGATTCACCTCTCTTTCCTAGAAGATAACTAAAGTCTTTTGTTATCCACTTCTTCTTTGATATTCTTTTGAAAGACCAAAATCAAAAACAAAATGTCTCAACCTTCTTCTTTCCAAGGTATTGGTGTTTCAAGAGAAGAGGAAATAAATTGGAAACAACTTACTTTTTATATGAAAAGACTTTTACATTGGAAAGAAGATTAGATACTTGCTAGAGAAAGAGAAAAACAAGAAAGAGATAAGTATTATCAAATTCTAGAGAAGGAAAGGAGAGGAACAAGGCATATAGAGATGTTACATGAAAGAATGAGTGATAGGAGTCATCACATGCACTCCCGTACTCATACACTAGTCACACAGTATGAAGAAGAAGAAGATAATAGACTAGTGGATAACTTCTACCAACCTCCTCCATTAAGAAGAGAAAGAAGAGAGCATAGGGAACCAAGAATAATTAGATTAGACCTTTTTCACTTCTATGGAAACAAAGATGTTGAAGATTATTTAGATTGGTAAATGAAGGTTGAACAACTCTTTCCTTGCCATTAAATAAGTGAGGAGAGAAAAGTATCCTTAGCTTCCAAAGCAATGTTATGTATTGGTGGGCTACCCTATAAAAGGAAAGGAGAATCAATAATTCTCTCGAAGTCAAATATTGGAATGAACTTAAAAGTGCCCTTAGGAGGAGACATATTCCTTCCTATTATCATACGGAGCTAATGGACAAGCTCCAAAGACACCATCAAAATAAAATGAAAGTGGAAGAATGTATGCAAAATATGGAGTTGAACATGATGAGGGTTGGGATTAAGGAGTCTGAGGATACAAACATTGCAAGGTTTCTTAATGGCTTAAATCTTGAGATAAGAGATAGAGTAGAATTGTTGCCCTACCAATATCTTAATGACTTGTTCAACTTTGCATAAAGGTAAAGTAACAAATTTTAAGGACAAGTTTTTGAAATGACTACTCTAGCCCTTATGCCAAGAAAGATTTTAAGAGGGAGGGTAAACAAGTGAAAGATGGACCCTCCAAAAGTTTGAAAGAAAAAGAAAATGAAAAACCAAGGGAAGACACATCTACACACACACTCGCACCAGTGATATTAAATGCTTTAAATGTCTTGGTAGTGGTCACATTGCATCCCAATGCCCCACTAAAAAGACCATGATCTTGAAGGGTGTTTAGCAATATAGTAGCAAAAATGAGTAAGAAAGTGAGAGTGAGACTTGTAGTGAGGAGTCTAATGATGAGTCTAAGGAAATTACCTACCTTTGTGAAGGAGAGCTTCTCATGTTTAGAAGGATTCTTAACAACCAACCCAGTCCAAAAGAGCCAACATGAAGAAAGATCATCTTTCATAGAAGATGTAAAATTTTAGAAAATACTTGTTCTCTCATTGTTGATAGTGGTCTATGTTGCAACTACTATAATACCAAGTTGGTTGACAAGTTGACTTTGATTGTCATTCTCCATCCAAAACCTTACAAATTACATTTGCTTAATAAAAATGGGGATTTGGCAGTCAAACATCAAGTGAAGGTCAAGCTTTCTATATAGAAGTATGAAGATAGTGTGTTATGTGATGTAGTATCTATGGAAGTTTGCATGTTTTTTTTTGTGAAGACATTAACAATTTGATAAGAAAACCATGCACAATAGTCTTACCAATGAAATCACCTTCACCTATAAGGATAGGAAATTTGTTTCGCATCCTTTATCACCATCTCAAGTGGTAGAGGATCAAATTCAAATGAGAAAAGAATTGAAAGAATAGAGAAAAGAGGATAAAAAAGTCCTCAATCTCTCCTATAAATAGATAAAAGTGAAAATGAGGTGTGAGAGCTTGGTGTTCCTTCCCCCACGGTCATTCATAAGGAAAACATTTTGAATCATAAAATTTTGTAAAGAATTCTCTTAGTTGAACAACCTCCACACCTCCAACAGTGTAAAGGAACACTCACATGCATTTTCACATCTCTAGAACCAAAGAAACTATCTCCCAAGTTAGAAAATTTTTTGAAAGAATTTGAAGATGTTTTTCTCAAGGAAGGCCAAAAAGGACTTTCACCTCTGAGTGGAATAGAGCATCAATTTGATCTATTGTTTGGGGCAAGTATTCCCAATAGACCAACCTATAGGAATAATTCCCAATAAACTAAAGAGATAGAGTCTTAATTTAAAAAGTTATTGGAGAAGGGTTGGGTTCAGAAGAGTCTTAGTCCTTGTATTGTGTTTGTCCTCTTAGTACCTAAGAAAGATGGAAAGTGGAGAATGAGTTGTGATTGCAGAGTCATCAATAATATTACTATTAAGTATAGGCACCCAATTCCTAGACTTCATGATATGTTTGATGAGTTGCATGGGTCCACCATATTTTCTATGATTGATCTAAAGAGTGATTATCACCAAATTCGAATCAGAGAAGGTGATGTGTGGAAAATCGCTTTTAAGACCAAATTTGGATTGTATGAATGGTTGGTGACACCCTTTTGGCCATACTAGTGCACCTAGGACATTCATTGGGCTTATGGATCATACTCTAGAGGATTGTATAGGAAAGTTTTTCGTTGTTTATTTTGATGATATTTTAGTGTATAGTCATGATTTGCATGATCACATCAAGCACTTAGAGTTGTTATTTCAACTTTGAAAGATGTAGTTGTTATTTCGACATCAAGTGTTGACAAATGCACTTTTTGTATGGAAAATGTAGTGTTTTTAGGTTTTATTGTTAATAAAAATTGGGTTCATGTTGACCCTGAGAAAATCATGGCCATCCAAGAATGGCCTACCCCTAAAAATGTTGGAGAAGTTAGGAGCTTTCATAATTTGACAAGCTTTTATAGGATATTTGTTCCTAGCTTCTATAGTTTGGCCTCACCCCTCAATGAATTGGTCAAGAAAGATGTGATTTTCCAGCAACTCAATGAAAAACTTACCAATGTTCCCCTTCTAACGCTACCTGACTTTTCAAAAACTTTTGAGTTAGAATGTGATGCATCTGATGTTGGTTTAGGTGTTATGTTGTTGCAAGGAGGGCATCTCATTGCTTACTTTAGTGAAAAAATCAATGGTGCCCCCCTCGACTATCCCACCTATGATAAGGAATTAGATGCTTTAGTTAGGACCCTTCAAACTTGGGAACACTATCTAGTGTCCAAGGAGTTTGTCATTCATTATGATCATGAGTCACTTAAATACTTGAAGAGTCAACATAAGATCAACAAAACACATGCTAAGTGGATGTAATTCTTAGAACAATTTTTATGTATGTGATAAAATATAAGAATGGCAAAAGTAATGTAGTGGTTGATGCCTAGTCTTGAAGGCACACCTTATTTTCAAAATTTGGAGCCCAAATTCTTGGATTTGATCACATCCTAAATATGAACAAGATTCTGAGTTTTCCTCCGCTTATGTTGAGTGTTTAGAAAGAGCACAAGGGGGTTTCTATGTGAATAATGATTATTTGTTTAAAGAAGGAAGAATTTGTATACCCCAAGGTTCACATAGAAAACTCATCATTCAAGAAACACATGAAGGGGGATTAAGGTGTTATTTTGGGGTAGAGAAAACCTTAGATCTCTTTAAAGAAAAATTATTTTGGCCCAATATGAGGAAGGATGTCCAAAGACATTGTCATAAATGTATTTCATATTTATAATAAAAATCTATGACAATGCCTCATGATTGTACACCCCCTTGCATGTTAAGTCAACCCCTTGGGAGGATATAAGTATGGATTTTGTCTTAGGACTCCTAAGAACTCCAAGGGGTTTTGATTCCATTTTCACGGTGGTGGATCGTTTAAGAAAAATGGCATATTTTATGTCCTGCCACATAGTGGATGATACTAGCAACATCAATAGGCTTTTCTTTAGAGATATGGTCAAGCTTCATGGTATACCACACACCATAGTTTCTAATCGAGATACTAAGTTCCTTAACTACTTTTGGAAAACTCTTTGGTCAAGGTTGGGAACTAAACTTAATTTTTCTATTTCATGTCACCCACAAACTAATAGGAAAACTGAAGTTGTTAATAGGTCTTTTTCTACTATTCTGAGGAGAATTTTGAAAGGAAACCACAAATCTTGGGATGAATATCTTCCCCATATTAAGTTTGCCTATAATAGAGTAGTTCATAGGACTACTAGAACCTCTCCTTTTGAGGTTGTGTGTGGCTTTAACCCTCTCACTCCCGTGGATATGCTACCACTTTCTACATCTTTTGATTTTATTCATAAAGAAGAGGTGGCAAAATCTTATTTTATAAAGAAAATGCATGAGAGAGTTAGAAGACAAATTTAGCAATAAACATAAAGGTATGCCAAGTACAACAATAAGGAGAAGAGGGAAATATTTTTTGAAGAAGGGGATTGAGTGTGGCTACACCTAAGCAAAGATAGATTTCCTAAGCAAAAGAAGTCTAAACTTAGTCCCCGAGGAGATGGTCACTTCAAAGTGTTGAAAAGAATCAAGAATAATGCTTATAGGCTAGAGCTGCCTGAGGAGTATGAGGTAAATGTCACTTTTAATGTTGTTGATTTAATACCTTTTGCATGTGGTACAAATGATGAGGCAATAACTTCAGATTTGAGGTCAAATCCTTCTCAATAGGGAAGGGATGATGAAATACCTCTAGCCAGGGGACCTATAACATGAGCTATGGCTAGGAGGATACGAGAGGATTGGGCCTCTCTAAGCATGCAAGGCCTAAGATGAAGTTCACATGGGCCAAGGAGGATATGAAGACCTAATCTATGACTCTATTTGTAAATACTATATTAGGTTTTAATTTTGAGTTTTGTATTTTGGCCTAATAGAATAGGGTTTCTTTTAGGCCTTGTATTGGGCCTTAGAGGAAATTATGCTTTCGAAACATTTTGGACCAAAAAGGGAGTTGAGCATAATATGAGCCTAGAGTGGAGTGCATAAACTAAAGCACTGTAGAAGCTTCACAAGCTTGCTCACGAAGCATGAGAGGTAGTGCCTCCAAGCATGGCAAGTAGGGCTTGCTTAGGTGGTAAGTCACACCTCCCACATGCTCCTTTTTTGCTCCAATTTTCAATTTTCTAAACTCCTTTTTCCCTTCCTTTTGGAGACTCTTAGCCTTCCTTTTAACCTATAAATAGAAGGCTTAGCTCAGGAATTTTTTTCAACTTGAAATTTAGTAGTGAATTGCTGCCAAAATGTGTGCACATTCTTTCTTACTTGAGCTCACTCTCTCACCCCCTTTCTTGAGAGTTGACCTCACCTCTTTTAAAATCTCATCACCTACACTAAACCAAACACTTCAAGCCTTCATCCTTCATGCTTCCGTGTCGATTCTTCCTCCATGGAGTCTCCATTCCAAGTGTCACCTCCATTGGAGCAAAGGAGAAGCCATCATTTGTCGAACAACTCTTCAATTTGTTTCATGCCTGACAAGTAGTCATTGACTCAAACCCAATTGAATAGGGGAACACCACTTCTTTGGTACCAGGACCCACGAGAATGTGATTAGAAAACAAATAATCTACCCCAAAAATTATGTCCTCACTTGCAAAGGAAAACAAATTATATTGACTTTGGACTTACATCTATTTTCCACCACGAAACATTTCACACACACCGATGTTGTCCTTTCTTGACCTGAAGCTGAAGCAAAAACCACCAGCTCAAGCTCCAACTCCCTCATAGGCAACCTCGACTAATCCACTCGTCCATGTGACATAAAGGATTGTGTTGCTCCAAACTAAGCCAAAACACTTAACACAACTACCATTTATGTGACATACACTTTATATGAGACTACCTATGCTAACCGCTTTGGCACCGGTCATTACGAACACCCTTCAACTGCTTAAAGTATTCCATGTCTTTCCCTCATTGGTTGTTCTCTAGCAACACTAGCTGTCCTTTCCTCTTGCAGACAATTCTGAGTAATGTGTCTCTTCTTCTTGCATCTGAAACACTTGACCTCAACCCAAGGACAACCATTTCTCTTGTGTAAACCTCCACACCTGAAGCACCCTTTCTGCTTTTGACATTGTTGCTACTAAGAGGATTCATCCACCTTCTTTTGATCTTGGGCTTGACACAAGACTCCTATGATACCTTACCCTTACTAGAAGACAATTCTCTCTCTTGAGAAAACACCATCCTACAATAAACATTTCCTGAAGTTTGCATATTAAATTGGGGAGTTTAATGCGGATTTAATTGGGATGCAGACTTACAAAATTTAAAAGTCATATAATTACAAAATGAAATATTAGGGGTCATATAATTACAATATCAAATATTATGGGTGTTGGGAAATTTAGAGATATGAGATATATAGGAACTTATTATTTTATTTTGTTCATATACTCTCTCTTTATATATATATATATATATATATATATATATATATATATATATATAATAAAATGTACCAAAATATAAAATATTTACAATATCTTAATATTGATTTCCTAATTCTAAAATAATAATTAACTTTTAGAATTGAAAGATATTTTTAAAAGCAGAAATATTTCTTAAAAACTTGATGTCAATATGACCGAGTTGAAAGATTCCCCTTATTTATCATCAGATCGGTTAAATCAAGCTCAAGTGCGCTCTTCACCCTTCGTCGCATTTTACAAAAGTGGTCAATCGATAATCACACGTGAACCAATTGAAAATAGTCGTCAAATGATTTGACATGTTTTTTTTTTGAATAAAGTCACAAAATCATTTATCCGAGAATTTTCACTTTCCAAATGCGAATTTAGATGGGATGCAGACTTAAATGAGTGCAGACTTAAGCGAATGTTTATTGTACTTAACTAATCCTCAAAGCTCTCCATCATCATAGTCTTTTTCAGCAAGAGTTGAACATCCCCTATACACTTCGAGGCCATTGCCTCTTTAGCTCTAATCACAAGACTTCCACAAACGTTTTACACCTTCACACCTCAAACATTGATGGAGTATAAAACCTTATCATCTACACAAACCTCACTACTTACGCATGCATTAACATCTAGCCTTACAATATTCCCAAAACTCCACTTCTCTTGCAACTTTGTGTTATTTGGAAAAACACCTTTCCAAGAACCTTCTCTAGAAGGCTAACCCACTTTGAGACCTTGCTTTTAAACTTTAGCATCTTCCTTAGCTCAAGGAACCCATCGATAGCAACACACAACAACGTCTTATTTTTGAATAAAAGATTGCCTCACAAACCTTTTCCAAGTCCCATAAAGGTAAGAAACGAGTTGACCTTGAATCTACATTCCTCTACCATTAGTGAACCCTAGACACAAACCACAAAGTTGAATAACTTGTGTAGAACTCGTATTGAAACAAAAACTCTAACTACAACTCTTCTTTTAAAAACACAATGTTTCTATACATACACTTTGAACATCTATTGTCTATATAAAAGGCTTTCTACCAACTATCTACTGTCCAACACTATTTTCGCTAAACTTTCATAATTAAGAAAGGAAAAACATTTTTGATATAGTCATGGGTGTGCACACTCATCACCTCATCAAGATTCTTTCTTTTCTTAATATTTTTAGTTTTATAACCATATCTACAAGTGAAACTTTAAACACTTACACACAAAACATGACATACACACTACCCTTAGGTCATTCTAAGAACGAAATGCTCTGATACAAAAAACATAACATCTCAAATTAACATATTTACCCTCAGCACATACACATAACATCTTAAACTCAATTTAAAGACTTAATTAGTCATTTGGTTCCAATTTTGGTCGAAAAATTTCAAATAGGTTCCCTTTTTTGTTTTTGTTTCAATGAAGTCCCAATTTTTGAAAAATTTATTCAATTAGATAATTTTCGTTAGTATCGTGCAAACGATGTTAAAGACATGTCACATGTCAGTTTATAGTTTTTTTGTTTTTTATTTAATTTTCGTTTATTCTTTTTCAGTCTTTTTTAGTCTTTACGTGTCATTGTGAGTGTCACATATCAATGTAAGTGCTAAACGACATTGTTTATATTCAATTCAGTCGTATATATGCTTTTTTCTATTTAATTCATTTTTTTTAAATTAGAGTAATGTTATTCCCTCTCTAAATTATGACCAAATTTATTATTTATATTAATCTTATATTGATATTTATATTAAAATTGACTTTTTTATTAAATGTTTCTAGAATTATTTTTAGACTAACTATAACGATATTATTGGATTCCATTTAAATAAATTATTTTCAATCTTATAAAACAATATGGATGAATAATATAATAGTTCTAAATACTTATTTTTTTTAAATGAAGCTTAAAATATATTTTATAAATATAATAATATTTATTTCATAAATAAAAAAGTATTTTTTGACTTCAAATAAATAAAATATAGAATAAATATTTGTGACTTAAAAATATTAAAATTTAAAATGAATATAATTTAAAAAAATCATTTTTATTATATAATTAGAAAAAAATAAAAATATACAATAATTTAAATTAATAAAATCTATAAATTAGATTATTATTTTAATATGTAATTATTTTAATCATTTTAATTTAATATTTTAAAAAGTCAAATTTAATAAAAATATTTGTATAACATTTATTCAAATAATAAATTTGGTCCCAATTTGGAGAGGGACAACATTGTTTCAACTAAAAAAATGGGACAAAATTGAATAAAAAACATGTATAAGACTTATTGAATACAAGATCATGACAGTTGACACTATTATTGACAAGTGACATTACCAATGATATTAAATCAAGTGATATTGCTAAAGCATTTGGGATTCGCTAACTTGAGAGCACTTGGTGGTCCAAAAGTGGAGTTTGATGCCTAAGGGTGAGAAAAAAATTGTTTTACCCAATCTGGTTCAATTTTAAACTGAATCGGTCCACTATAAAACTACTTTATAAATTGAGTTTTCTACTTTATATCCATTTTTTATATATTTTTAGATCATATTTTTATTTTATTTTTATAGATTTTAAAATATGGGAAATCTAAATTTTAACGTTGGATCAGACTTTTATCCAAACTTATCTAAACCGTATCCTCTATTCCAAGATTTCAATTCTCTGAACCCTAAATTTCTTTTCTCTTCTTTTGTTGTGGTTGATTGATTCAAGGTATCTGAATCTCTTCTCTCTTCTGCATTCCAACAATGTTTCTCGTTTCTCTTTTGTTCATTTTATCTAGTTTTAAGTTTGATGCATTCATTTGTTTGATTTTGTTTTAGAGAACGAACGAAACTACTGCGTTTTGATTGACACTGCTGCGTTTTGATCGAGATCGACACCAACACTGACGACAACATTTCTAACCCCACATCTGTTTTCTTTTTCCTTCTCTCCTTTATTTTTTGAACGTGTATTTACTTCTGGTGAATCTGTAGTTTTCCAATGAAGTTGTTTGATAAATTGTTTATATGTTTCGTATGTTTTACTTTCTTGTACAAATTCTTCTACCACTTGTTTTCTCTTCCTTTCTTTCTGCACTTTCACGGCTCAAGTTTGGTAGGACGAACTTGATCTAAATAAAGCTCACTGAAAATAGGCAGAGCAATACTCTTTGCTTTATAATAAAAAAAAATGAACATTTTTTAAATTGTTAAGCTGTGAGTTTGCAAGTATAATGTACTTTCACCCCGTTGAAGAATAGTAATGAGGCTATGCTAATTATGGTGTTGTTAGGTAATCTCTATGAGAACAGTATAGACAAGTTTGTAGGGGATTTTGAAGAATGTTATAGGAAATGTTAGGTTATCCTTCTTTGGTCAAAAAGTTATAGCTCGGAATTCATAAACGGTATCCATCATAGTTTTGAGTTTTTTTTTTTTTTTTTTAATTCACTAAAAGATTACAAGTCCATAAATTGGGTAAAGGTTAAATATGGGAATTCCTGAATAAATTGAGGTATATAAGTTAATTTCAATTCATTTGATAAACTTAAATTATTTACCCTTATAATTATTTTATTTTATACAATTGTTTGTTGATATGTTCAATATTAGGATTAATCACATGAGAACTTTCACCATAAGCCTCAATTAAGAGATTATGAAATAATTGTTTTTTTTTTATTATCACTTTTTATAAAATATCTAGTATAATAACAAGAAAAAAAAGTATAAGTAGGAAGATCATAAACTGTTTCCACTAGCTTAATTAAACTATTACCTTAAGATTTGCTTGATATCGTCATTATGTAACTTCTATATTGTATATGTATTACAACACTTTATATTGTATATGTATTACAACACTTTAAATAGTCAGTAAATATGTATATAGATAGTATAACTCCTCGTTAAACACCTGAAATTTTCAAGGCAAGTGTTTTCATATAAACACCTGAGATGCCTAGTACATATGATCATTCTCAAAACTCATGAAAACAACAAAATGAGACATAAGGGATAGAAGAGGCTCATCTTGAAGCACAATTATCATAATTTCTGATAAATTTTGAAACATGTCCTTTATTTTCCTTTTCAGATAGCCATTTTATAAGCAAAGATTTTAATATACACTCCTAAATGTGTTACAATTACAACTTTAGACCCTTCTAATGATACGTTATGTTTCCTATTTTCTATTTCCTTCTCAATTATTCTCTCCCTATGTGTTACAATTACAACTTTTATATCAGTTGTTATAGTTAGTATTGCCATGTGTGTGAAGCTAATTGTCCATTGAGCAATGTTGTTACACACTAGATGAACTGAACAATGTAGAATGGTGGTGAGAATGGCACGTCTTATTCCTCTTGAAAAGAGAAGAAAAAATTCATATGAAACAATTTTCTTTTTTCCATGTAGAAGAGGCTCGGTTGGGTTTGGTAGAACACCAAGTTGGCACACTTGGCGAGCACATCAGAGTTATTTATCACAACAAAAGGTGGAGGCACTTATTTGTACACAGGATTGGTTGAAAGACACACATTCACCATCATTGTTAGACTATGATTTTGAAGATCTTCAATCTGTTGACCAAGGTATGTTGATGTTTAAATTATGTAATAATATTATAATTAAATATGTAATAACTAATGATAAAATTTTTTTTCATTTCTTAAAGAGTTGGTTTCTCAACAAGATGATGACCACAATATAATTTCTTTAAGTTAAAGATCACACCCCATGCCTCTTGCAATTAGTAAGTAATGAATGAACTTCCCTTTTCATGTGAATAACTTCTCTTTCTTTATATTCTATTGTTTAGTGATTTTCTTAAAACCTTAAGTTGTATTCTGACATGACACTTTGATGGGAACAACATTTATAAGTCACAAAAAATGTGTTAGTTTTATTAGAATTGGTGGGTAGAGATAAAATGATTGAGTGATGCATGAACTTTTGTTGTTATTGCCTTGACATTCAGGAAAATACAAAAGAGGCTGAATTGATTATAGTAGCAGAAAGACCTAGTGAGGGAGGGTTGCAAATTTATGAATTTGAATACAAGGTGGATAATACTCGTTGAGGGATAACGAGGATATTTTCTACAACATTTGTGGTCTCAAAGAAGCTCTATTTTCTGAATATTTCTCACTCTGATATACCAAAGAATCCTCTTGACATAAAGAATAATTTTAGAGCAATTTTCTGTTTCTGATTTTTTTTCTTTCTTGAGTTTTGATTTGATTCCCAAATTATTGTTAATGAATTATGTTCAAGTCCTTACATACTACTTTGACATGATATTTAGTTCAAGGGAAAAAATAGAAGAATGTTTATGTATTACAGTATATTTAGATGAATTGTCATTTTTTTATGTTAAGAATTTAAATTATATATTAACTTAATCCTTAATACTATTAAATTTATAATATTATTATATTTTATTATTTTATATATTATTTTATTTTTTTTTTAAAAATATTTATGTATTGGATGAAATAATTATTTCATTTTAAAAATATAAATATAAATTTAAAATTAAATTTATAAAAAGTTAAGTTTCATTAAAAATTGATTTAGAATGGATCCAGATTTTCAGTTGATCCAAATATTTGGATCTGAATATCTAATTTGATCCTAATATTTGGATTTGGATTTTAAAATATAAAATTGTTATTTTACAAAAAAATGGATCTTGATTCAAAATCTGATCCACATATATGGATTCATAGTAAATCTGGATCGGATATCTAAAGATCCGGTCTATGCCCACCCTTTGTGATGCCCTTAACCTCTAGAGATATCTAACTTGTGTTTTTCAATTGCTTCTTGACAATCATGTGTTACGGTCCAATCCCATATTAGTAAACCACTCTGATTCAATTGAATTAGGTCACCCAATCTACCCATCAAGGACAATTTAGCTCCTCTTTAGTGAAAATTTCATTGTTTAATTTAGAAATAGATCTTAAGTAGATCAGATTGGATAATTCTAACACAATCAAACCAACTGCACAAGCATAAACCACAATCAAAAAAATCAATCCATCCAAATTGACATCAAGCACATTAATAATGTAAGACCATAACAAGACAACTCAATTTCATCATTTTAGAACAAAACAGTCATTATAAATAAATCAACTTCTTTTACCTTGTTAAACGCTCCTAAACTCCAAAAGGTGCTCTCTTCATGCTCACCTCTCATAAACTTCACAAAGTCTATCTCACATAAGTTGCTCTACCTGAACATAGAAAACTTTGATCAATGATCAAAACATACTCTAACAATGCTAGTCGAATAAAGATTCATCTTGAACCCTTAAACACCACATGCAAGCCTAGAACACTCCACATGTAACAGATTTCTAAAAAGACGAAAAAGAAAGGCAAAAGATGAATTTATTGTGTTCAAAATTATGATCAAATAGGATTGTAGTCGGTAGTCCTATGGCATATTTCGATTCAAACAAATGAAGGATGAAGTCAGAAATCTAGAGAGAATGTATAAGAGATGTTTAGAGAGAAATTTAAATAGAATGTGATTTTTATAAAATGAATTCTGTTAATAGAAAACTTATTTATAGTTTAACTTTTTATTATTTTAGTGTCATCTTTTAAAATGATTACTCTTAGAACATTTTTTAAGTTCTCACACACACACACACATTTTTCTTCATTAAGCTTGTGTTTGTTTTGGGGCATGTACTGTATATGAAGAAGGAAGAGCGCGGGTTGTGGTTGTTTGTTTATGGGTATGTGCATTGATTTGCAACGATAGAAATGCAGGAGAATGATATCCTTTTGTTTTGAAGAGATTTGCGATGAATGTCAGATTTTAAATATGCTTTTACGTTTTCACCCTTCATTTATTTTTTTCTATATGAAAGTTCAAATTGTGTTGAAACATGTTGGTGGAAAGATATCTGAAAAAAATTTGGTTTCATGCTTGTATGCATAATATATTCAAATCATTATAATCCATATTGGAGGCACAATGAAGACACATAATCCCAATGAGTTAAAATCGGCTATGGACAAAAAAAATCAATTTTGTTGTATTATATATGAAGAATTTTTTTAAATTATAAATAACAACCTTAATTTCATTTTACTATAATTTTTATTATTTATATTTAAAGTTATATCACTTTTATTTTCAAGAGTAAAATGGTAATCATTTAATTTTATTTATTAAAACATTTTTTTAATTTATCATATTCATCACATCATACAAAAAAGTTTCATCTTAAATTCATTCAAATCATATTATTTTTTCTTTAATCTAAACAACACTACAATCTCCTTAGATCTCTTTAAATTTATTTACTCACTCTCCTTCAAATCTTCTCCGCAATCCATTCAAGTATACCATAAGAGTTGAAATATATTACTTATGATTATTCAATTATCGTTGTTGTCTGATTTTTCTAGACGAACATACGGTAGTAAATACAAATCATATTATTAGACATTTATGTAATGTTTAGTTTCTAATTTATTACGAAACTATTTTAAGTGACTGTAATTCCAAACTCCAAATTTATACTTAGTAAAAGGATCTGAACTATAAATGTGAATCAATTTGGCACTTCATCCAATTATAATTAAACTTCATTATTTTATATTTCATTTGAAATTAAAATTAATTATTTACATTTCTTTGGAATATAACTATCAAAGGTATTCCCGTGTTTGATATTTGTAAGCAAATGTAATGGAAATGATATTGTTAAACATATAAATTATTATTTCTTTTTAAATTTATTACTTAAGTTATTTTAAGTTTCTCTAAATAATTTGTTTTGATGCAGGAAATCAAATTCACAATTAGCTATTTTGTGCAGATGTTATGAAATTATTAATTTTTTTTTGTTTGAAACAAATTTAGGATGAGGTGCATTTTATTTAGAGAATATCTCAATAAAATTAATAATTCCTACTCGAAAGGTGGAAAATTTTGTTGTTTTTAATTTTTTGTTTAAATATACATTTAGTCCTTATTTTTGTTATTTTTATTTATTTGGTCCTTATTTTTGTTTTGTATTCAATTAAGTCCTTATTTTCGTCAAATTATGGTCATTTGATTTTTTTCACTAACGGTGTTTAAATAGTTAACGTTTTTGAATAGTACATTCCACGTGTTAGTCCTTGGTTTTTTTTAATTTTTTTTAATTTTTTTAATTTTAAAATAATTGTCCACGTGTTAAGTCACAATTTTGTCACGTGTCAATGCTAGTACTACGTGTCAGTTTGTGGCACATGTCAATAAAAATATAGTTATTAAATTATTTTTTAATATTTATATTCTAAAATACTTTTAAAATTGATATATAAACATATTTTAAATATTCAAAATATTTTAGAAAAGTAAACTAATATTTGTAAAATTAACATTTAGATATAAAATATTTTAGATTTTAATATCTAAAATACAATAAAATATTAAATATTTCAAATTTAAATGTGAATTTTACAAATGTTAATATATATTTTTAAAATTTTAATAATTATATTTTAATAATATTTAAATAATTATATTCTATTCAACACTTGAATCTAAGAATTATATTCAATTTATAATTAAATATTATAATTTATAATTGAATTTTAAAAAAAACTAATAATAATGTCAATTTTAAAAATTAAATGGTTCTATTTTAACAAAATTTGGGACTAAATTAAAGAAAAATAATGAATATAAGGACTGAATTAAACAAAAATAATGAATATCGGGACTAAATTGAACAAAAAGAAAAATACAACCACAAACTGACACGTGGTGTAAGACCCATTTATTTTCTGTCTTTTTGTAAGGGCTGCCCCAATCTTGTTGGGCCTCAGGACTGGCCCAAAGGAGAAAGATCAGACCTAATATGCCCTAAACCTAAACTTTGTGCTCACTTTCGAAAAACAGAACCCTCCCACCCTTTGAGCGGCTGTCGTTTTCCTCTGCTAGGGTTTTGAATCCCGGTCGTTCCCAAGTGCAAACAAGCTCTCTTCCGTCCATGTAAGTTGATCTCAGCCATGCTATTCTTCCTTCAACGTACTCTTTGTAAGTTCAGCTAGGGTTCGTACTGATAAACCCGTTTAACTTTGTCCGCTTCACTTTTACAGTGTTGTGATCTCTTTCTAGAGCTGTGGTGTTCAGTTGTTCGGTGTCGTGATCTTATTCTAGCCCATTCAAGGTAAGGGAAGCTAGGGATCTTTGTTAAAGTATGTTTCTTGCACATTTTGCCACTGTTTTTATGCTTTGTACGAGTGTGGTGCCATTGTGAAATATTAAATGGATGTATGCTGCTGTTTGGAGTGTGTTTGGATAGCTGTGCAGGGCGAACAGTGGCGAGACCCGACGTTCTCGCCCAAGCGACCAGGCCTCGCCCAGGCGAGACTTGCAGAAACAGGCCCAAACTTGCGCTCGAGCTCTCGCTCAGGCGGAGAGCTTTCGTTTGAGCGAGACACCATCTCGCTCAGGCGAGAGAGGCTCGCCTAAGCGAGGACGCGTGGGAGTTTGAGGTATGTTGTTGTAGGTGTAGCTCGGGAGAGGAAGCTCTTTTTTGGCGAGGGATATGCTCGCCCAGGCGAGTAGCGGCTCGCTTAAGCGAGAATCCGCAAGTCTCGCAGGGTTTCCCTGATGACAATCTCGCCTAAGCAAGACCTTGTGGCTTGAGCGAGATTGGCACATAACTTCTCTATATAATTGTACCTTTCATGTTTTTGGGCCCTTAATTGTATTTTTGGCTTGGTATGCTTTACCTTGAGTATGAACTGTAAGAATTGAGTGACCTTGTATGAATAAGATGGAATTATGATTCATGATTTTTAACATGAGGGTGAACATGATGTTTGTATGGGGTGATTCATGGAATTAAAATGATGGGTTTGGTATGGATTTGACATGAGACATGCATGAAGGTGGATTAAAGAATGTGGCATGGTGCTGGTAGGAAATACACTTCTACATTTGTGATTTGTGAAGGATGAGTGAAAGGGATTCAATATGAAATACAAGTGAGGATGGATTGTAAAGGTTGACATGACATGATATATATATATATA
>Ga0214543_1000532_pt1 | contig 65060 bp, 47 predicted proteins | sample CNSS2metaG_FD_160094 | JGI IMG/M metagenome (GOLD analysis project Ga0214543, IMG submission 160094) | Root nodule microbial communities from cowpea collected in UCLA plant growth center, Los Angeles, California, USA - CNSS2 | ecosystem: Host-associated > Plants > Roots > Nodule | place: USA...
TCCTTATAATTTGCCTCTTTCGTTTCTTTCCCAGTGGTTCCATACCCATTCATTACTCTCAAATAATAGTTGTGGAATTTCATCTCATGCTAATACCATGCCACTTTAACACCAACCATCTCATTTGTTTCACATGCCGAGATCATGTAATCATATCAATCCAATTTATAACCACAGCTTATCTCATGCATTTCATTTCGCAGGTATCATACATTATATAGGGTACATCATAATCAAACATTTCATTTAGCCAAGTGAAGGAAACAACACAACTCGCAGTGGATCTCGCTTAAGCAAGGAGTCCTCGCTTAGGCGAGAGGAGTGCCCTCACTTAGGCAATGGACCCTCGCTTAGGCGAGATCGCGACAGGGGCATGGGGAGGCTTTCGCATGGCTCGCTTAGGCGAGCCCTCCTCGCCTGAGCGAGACAACCCCTCACCCAAAGGTGAGGTTCCTCGCCTAGGCTAAAACAGGAGAAACAGGCCTAGGGCTCTCACGCGTCCTCGCTTAGGCGAGTGTCTCTCGCCTGAGCGAGATAGTACCTCGCTCAAAACAAGAGCTTCTGCCTGAGCGAGAGCTCGAGTGCAACTCTAGTCTGTTCCTGCAAGTCTCACCTAGGCGAGACAGGCTCGCTTGGGCGAGTGTGTCGAACCTCGCCACTATTTCTCCCTGCCACAGTCATATCCCATACCCAAACAAAATGTCAACTAGCTCATACATCCACAACAACATACAACTCAACCAATCACGAAACAAACACAAACAACTGCAATCACACCAACAAACAGAAGGGTTCTAGCTTCCCTTACCTGGAATAAGCTAGTTTTAAGGCCTCGACACCGAATAACAGAGCACCACAACTCTAGGAGAAGATTACGGAGCAGGAAAAAAGAACAGAGGGCGTCTAATACCGGAGCTCTAACACTGCCCACGGAAATAGGGCCAAAGATTGAAAAATATAGGTTGGGAATACTTACGTGAGCCAAAACGGGGTCAAGCTGAACGCGAAGCTGAGTATACTGTGGAACCCTAGCAAAGGAAGATGGCAGCAGCTCTAAGGAGGTGAGGGTTCTGTTTTTACGAAAAGTGAGCACAAGTTAGGGTTTGGGGCAGATTAGGTTTGTTTTCTCCTTTGGGCAAACCCTAAGGCCCAATAGTTAGGGGCAACCTTAAGAAAAAGCAGCTGAATGAAAAGTGGGCCTTACATTCTCCCCAACAAGAAAATTTCTGACCTCGAAAATAAAGACTCACCAGACAAATTGATGCCGGTGTGATTTTCTCATGTCTTCCTCTAACTCCCAAGTCGAGTCACTTGTCCTCCGATCCCAGATGACTTTAACCAGGCTGACTGTCTTTCATCGACGTTCCTCAACTTTGCTATCCTCTAAAGCGATGGGTGGTACTTCCAAAGTGAGGTCTTCTCTTATCTGTATATCCTCGGCTTCCAACACCTGAGTCGGGTCAAACACATACTTCCTCAACTGTGAGATATGGAACACCGGGTGAAGGTTCGCCAACTGAGGGGGTAAAGCTATCTCATAAGTTACTGGTCCAATTCTTCTCGTGATCTGATAGGGACCAAGGAATTTAGGAGAAAGCTTCTTTGAGCGTAGAGGCCTTCCCACACCAGTGGTTCGGGTCACCCTCAAGAACACATGATCGCCAACTGCAAACTCCAAAGGCCTCCTCCTACGGTCTGCATAAGCCTTCTACCTACTGTGAGAGGCCTGCATCCTATTCCTCACCATCTTCACCTTCTCAGTAGTCTGTTCCAACAACTCTTGTCCAACCAACACGGCTTCCCCATCCTGGTACCAACATAGGAGAATCCTACACTTCCTGCCTTATAGAGCCTCGTATGGTGCCATGCCAATGCTCGCATGAAAGCTGTTGTTGTAGGTGAATTCAATCAACGGCAAAACTTCATCCCAAGCACCCAGATGGTCCAGTATATATGTCCTCAACAAGTCCTCGAGAGACTGAATCGTCCTCTCGGACTGTCCATCGGTTTGGGGATAATAAGTTGAACTCATGGTCAATTTGGTTCCCAAAGTATCTTGTAAAGTTTGCCAAAACTGTGACGTAAACTGTGGATCCCTGTCTGATATAATGCTCGAAGGTACCCCATGCAGCCTTACAATTTCCTTGATGTACAGTTGGGCCAACTTTGCCATAGACATCCTCAAGTTCATCGCCAAGAAATGGGCACTCTTGGTCAATCTATCCACAATAACCCGGATGGTGTCATGCCCCCGAAAAGTTCGTGGCAAATGGGTCACAAAATCCATGGAGATGCTATCCTATTTTCACACCGGTATTTCCAAAGGTTGTAGGATCCCACCGGATCTTTGGTGCTCCAGCTTTGCCTTTTGACAGGTCAGATAGGCCGATACAAATAAGGCCATATCTTTCTTCATCCCCTGCCACCAGAAAGTCTCCTTGAGGTCTTGATACATCTTAGTCATGCCAGGATGCAAGCTAAGAAGGCTTTTGTGTACTTCCTCAAGGATCAACCTCTTTACCTCTGCATCATCAAGTACACAGATTCTACCCTGAAATCTCAGTATACCATCATTACCCAAGGCAAAGTCTCTAGCCTCATCCGACCTAAGTTGTTATCTGACTCTGTTCAGACTGGCATCCAACAACTGCCTCTCTCTGATTGAGTCCAAGAAGTCACTAGATATAGTAAGAGTACTACATTTAATGGACTCGGACCCCAACTCCACCTGTAGCCTCATGTCCTTGAACTCCTCCAATAGTTCCACCTTCTTAATCATAAGGTGTGCAACATGTACAGTCTTCCTACTCAAGGCATCTGCCACTACATTCGCCTTCCCTGGGTGATATAGGAGCTCGAAGTCATAACCCTTCAGGAATTCCATCCATCTTTTCTACCTCATGTTCAGCTCCTTCTGATCAAATAGATACTTAAGACTCTTATGATCGCTGAATACACGGAACTACGCACCATAAAGATAATGCCTCTAGATCTTCAAGGAAAATACTATGGCCGCCAACTCTAAGTCATGAGTAGGGTAGTTTCTCTCATGCACCTTGAGTTGTCTCGAGGCATATGCCACAACCTTCTTCTCCTGCATCAACACACAACCAAGTCCGAGATGGGAGGCGTCACAGTAGACCTCGAACGGCTTCCCGACATCCGGGATCACTAGTATCGGAGCGCTGGTCAATCTTCTCTTCAGCTCCTGGAAACTTTCCTCACACGTATCTGTCCAGGTGAAAGGTTGGTCCTTCTGTATGAATTGCGTCAAGGGCGCCACTATTTTGGATAATCCCACTATGAATCTCCTGTAGTAACCAGCTAAACCCACGAAGCTTTTGATCTCTGTTGCTGACTTGGGACTTTCCCACTTAACCACTACCTCAACCTTTGCTGGATCCACCGCTATCCCATGGGCGGATATCATGTGCCCTAAGAACTGTACCTCATCCATCCAAAATTCACACTTGGACAACTTGGCATACAACTGCTTCTCCCTCAGAACACCAAGCACCAACCTCAAGTGTTCTGCATTCTCCTCTTGAGTCTTGGAATAGATAAGGATGTCGTCTATGAAGACTACGACAAACTTATCCAAGAAGGGTCGGAAGATCCTGTTCATGTAGTCCATGAACACTGTTGGGGCATTGGGCATACCGAAAGGCATAACCACATACTCGTAGTGTCCATACTGGGACCTGAAGGCCATCTTCTGCATATCATCAGCCTTTACCAAAATCTGGTGATACCTTGACCGCAAATCAATCTTCGAGAACACGAATGAACCATGCAACTGATCCATCAAGTCATCAATTCTGGGAAGTGAATATTTGTTCTTGATTGTCATCTTGTTCAACTGTCTGTAGTCCACACACAGACATGAACTACAATCATTCTTCTTCACTAGCAATACTAGTGCTCCCATGGTTGTACTTAGTCAAATGAATTGTTTCCCCAGTAACTCCTCTATCTATTTCTTGAGTTCCACTAACTCCACCGGAGCCATACAATACAAAGCCATTGACACTGGTCCAGTCCCGGGCACTTTCCTCGAGAATACATCTTCAAATTCCTGTACAACCGATATCACTGACGTCGCCTCTTCTCTCTCCCCCTCCAGATATATGAAGATCATGAAACATTGCGCACCACCTTGTAGCTCCTTCATGACTCCGTGAGATGATAACAACTCGGGTTCCACCGAGTCGGGGAACAACAACTTCTTCTCTCAGCAATCTATGAGAATGCGATTGGCAGAGAGCCAATCCATCCCTAAGATTACCTTCATATCTTGTAGAGGTAGGCATATTAGGTTCACTTTGTACCTGTGTCCCTCTACCTTCATTGGACACCTAGCACACAAGGACGACGTCCTAACCAAACCCGACGCTAGAGTAGATATCGCAAGCTCACACTGCAGCTCGCACATCGGCAGACCCAAACGTTCCACACAAGCATTTGGCACAAAGGAGTGTGTCGCTCCAGAGTCATACAACACACAACATGCTTTTCCAGCTATCACACAATTACCTATAACAAGGTTACCTAAGCCAGCAGCCTCCGCTCCGGTCATGGCATACACTCTGCCTATCGCCTGAGGCCTGTTGCCTCTGTCCTTCTGCTGATGCTGGTGATGAGTCTGAACTGGAGGGCAGGTCACTGCCCTAGAACTCGTGGGACAGTCCTTCCCAAAGTGGCCCTCCTTGTCACAGTTGTTGCACCGGCGGTAACCCTCCATACGTGGGCAAGCGTTCCTCAAGGGATGGCCTCCACAAATATAACATTGTACTCGGTCCTGTTGGGGAGGGAAACTCCTAGACCCTTAGGACTGATTGTGGGGTCTATCATATGGCCTCCTTCGCTCCTCATACCTAGGTTTGGACCCAGATGGTCCATCAATTCTCTGTGGTTGTTGTGGCTACTGTGGGCGCTGGCCTTCTATCTCATGTTTCATCTTCTCCATCACTCAGCCTTCTTCACCAGAGCGGCAAAGTCCTTGATGGACAAGGGAGCCAACATCAAGCGGATATCACCGCAGAGACCATTCTCAAACTTGAAGCATCTCCATTCCTTGTCGAGCGATAGAGTGTAAAAGCGGCTGAGGTGTTTGAATTTCTCAGCATACTCGGTCATTGATTTCCCTTCTTGTGTCAAATGGAGGAATTCCACCTCCTTGGCATACCTCATGTTGTCGAGGAAATACCCTGAGAGGAACTTCCCCGTGAAAGCCTTCCACGTGATCGGCTTATCTCTCTCCTCCATGATGGACTTCATGCAAATCCACAAATGTTCTGCCTCACCTGTGAGCATGTATACAACAAATGATAATCGGTTCTCAGTCGGGCACATCTTCGCATCGAAGATCCTCTCTATATCCTTCAGCCATTGGTCTGCTGCATCTGGGCTGACTCTACCGTCGAATTTCACCGGATGATGTTTCAGAAAATCTTCTAGGCTCCACTCCCTAATTGTCGGTCGTGGCTTGGGACCAAAAATAGGTGCAGCTGTCATGTTCTCTTCCAGCTGCCGGAGGGCTTTCATATGTTGTCGATGAGCATCCTCAGCAGCTACCCTAGCAGCCTCCATCTGTTGCATCACTAGCTGTTGTTGCTCAAGCGACCTGCCTGTCGCTGCATCAATGCCTCATGATGTTGCATCATCGTTGTGCTTTGCTGCGTCATAGCCGCTACCATCGCCTCTATTGCCCTGTCGATACCACGTACGTCACCTTGAGAGGATTGCGGAGTCCTACGAGAAGGAGCCATAGTTCACTGGCACACAGAAAATCACTTGGTTAGCCTTGATAAGACAGGAAATTTAACTAGAACACTCAAAAAGACACAGAGAAAGCTAAGCGGACATCCAAGTCCACGGACCTAAGGAATGACCGCTTTGATACCATAAATGTAACACCCCATTTAATTTAGTAAGCGAAACTAAAGGAAGTGTCACATAAAGATAACATAATAACGTAGTCCTGGAGTTTAAAACTTAACTCCTTACAACCCAAGGCACACTACGATGCCCGAAAGGAAACTAGTTGAAAAGTTTAACATAATGTATATAAATCAAAGGACGGACAAGTACATGGGTCATAGCCCTAAAGAAAAGCCCATTAAGAAAAAATAAAGTCCAGCTCATGTAGACTATGCAGCGAAATCATCCCTCCTCTATTGACCACGAGTACCTCTCACATCTGCTCCCATCAATAAATTGATGATCATCGTAAAGGTAGAAGAACAACATACAAAGCAATCAAACAAGCAAAGGATAACCTAGAGCCAACAAGATTTTTATCATACAATCAAATATACCTTCACAGTCCAATATACATATATCATCCACGCATGTTATGACCTTTCAATCAATACACTAAGACTCTACTTGACTCATCCAGATACATATAACCTAGTCGGATTCAGCGGATGCTTGCACTTGTGGTGGATACCTCTGCTCACCCCCGAGCTATGTGTTACAAGTGTTACAATGAATCAATTCACTCACACACTAGGTTAACCCTTAATGAGTTTCAGGCCTCCTGCTACTCTCACCACAGGAGTCAGTCCGCTCTAAGTGAGACTAACTGACTCCTTAGAGTGTCAGGATGCAATCCTTACCTTGAATCCTTACCAAGTTATATAGATGTGGCACCACCATGGATACCCACTAACAGGGGCCATGGAATTACATCCCGACTATTGAAGCATGACCCTAAAATCCCACCTAGAGATTTCCAAGGAATTACGCATTGACACTAACCAAACATACCAGACCAAACAAGAAGGGTTTATCACACATACGCATATACATCACATACCAGCTCCTTATAATTTGCCTCTTTCGTTTCTTTCCCAGTGGTTCCATACCCATTCATTACTCTCAAATAATAGTTGTGGAATTTCATCTCATGCTAATACCATGCCACTTTAACACCAACCATCTCATTTGCTTCACATGCCGAGATCATGCAATCATATCAATCCAATTTATAATTGTTCCTGCAGAGAACAAACAAGATATGTTACACACAAGCATTACCTTACTCTGGTCCGCCATCTCCTCAGTAGGCTTCCTCCTGGTTGATACATGTCGCTCATGGGTATCTCGGTGTGATCGGTTTGGACCCGAGAGGGGTTACCTGCAGAAGGGACTTTGAAGCTCAAGTCAGCAAAATCTCTAAGAAAGTCGAATATGGTGATTAGGGAAGTAATAAATATGTACCTTTAATTCGTAGGGTCCATGCATATTTATAGATTATTAATTATGTTTGGTTACGTCATGGGCTGGGCCCCTTTTTGGGCTGTAGGTGGGCCTGGGCCCTACTCCAGGCCCTTAGTTCAATTATTGTGGGCTTGATGAATCTTATAGAAATGTTATAGTTTTGCCAAGTCCTTGGTTAGTTTCCTAGAGTTAACGGCCTAGGCCGGTTACTCTTTAGCGGCCTAGGCCACTATTGTTGTTTTGGTTTGTTTGATTAATGTTGCTCCTTAGCGGTTTAGTCTGGGTACCTTAGCATGTGTATGGTAATTGTTATTATTTACATCCTTGGTAGTTACATGGACGGGTTTTCTGGTTATTATTCAGCTAGGTCGGTTAGGTGTGGTACACCAGTCCCCCAGCCTTTGCCGATATAGTTATGTCGGTAAAGGATAACAAGTCTTTGTCATTTTTGGGCAGGTTGGCTAGGTGTGGTACACCAGTCTCCCAGCCTTTAAATGTGATGAACAGTGTTAAGGCTAATGATGTGAAAAGGTTTGTAGCAGGTGAAAGGGTGTCAGAGGTCTAATCAAAAAGGGTTTTTGCGCTGTCATTTCTGGTGCTCACGACCTTTGGTGTGCCTTGTGACGATTGGTATGGGTTGTGACTTTTGGTGGGAAGAAGTTGTGGCGTTTGGAATTCATGCTTATAAATGCGGATTTCGCGAAGAGTTTGCTTTTGTTGGATCATTTGTGAGGATTTCAAAATCAGAGACTTGCGTGCGTTAGAACTGTCCAATTAGTCCCTTGTTTCTGCCGACATCTTTCAAAAAAGGTATGTCTAGTAGTAGTGATATTGTGTCATTGTCTTCGTCAAGTAGTGGGAGTATGCAATCGAGGGAGAGTGTAGGTAGGTGTCTTGAGGAGGAAAGTACCAGTCCAGTAGTTGTGGTGGGGAGGATCCCGATGGAGATAGTAACCGTGATGAGGGAAGATCCTCCCGAAGAGATAGCAGAAAGTAGCTGACCGGCTAAGGCCGGTTATGACTGGGTAGCGGCTGATGTTCGAAACCAGTCGTCATTGTTCCGGTGGTCTCGCCTGCTAAAGTCGTGGCTGAACTGTACCCCCATTATCGCGAAGGGCGTGGACCGTGGTATCATGTCATTAGAACGAGTGAGCGCTATTGAGTGCGTCTGCCATGGCCAAGAAGGAGCTGTCGAAAAAAAAATTTACATGTATATGTGTAACTTTTCTCAATTACATGTGAGGTTACCGCTAGATGATGTTACCATGGGGGTGCTCCGCCAGCTAAACATGGCGCGTACTCAGCTACATCCGAATAGTTAGGCTTACCTGCAAGCCTTTCGTGTTATGTGTCAGTCGTTGTACCTACGACCGTCTCCTCATGCGTTTTTATACTTTTATGACACGAGACCTCGACAATTGACTACTTGGCTATCCTTGGTGAGCAGGCCAAGCATTAGCAGATTGGACGCGTTTTCACAGTCATTCAAGCACTTCAAGGATGGGTATTTCAAAGTTGTGGTGAAGGAGGGGGGAAGTCGCATTTCCTTAATGTAGATGGGAGTACAAAATTCCCTTTTAGTTGGACGGGTAGCCCTTCTCGATATAAGGATATGAGTACCGATGAGTTGTCGGCGGCGGATAGGGAGGTGGTAGAGGTGCTGATGAAGTTTACTGATAAACTGCCCACTAAGGGCTTAGTTAGGGTTTATAATTCAGTTCATCCAATTATTGATATTGAAGGTATCTGTTTGTGACTTAAACTGTCTTGATGTTTCTAAGTTAAACTAATTGAACTTTGGTGTATTCGTGTAGGACATATGCCTCAAGCTGGAAAGAAGAACTTGACCCTTTTTCAAGCACTGAGGAAGGAGAAGGCCGTGAAGGCGAAGGCAGCTAGGAATACTGAGGTCCCAAACTTACAAGAATCATTGGTGGAGGTGCATGTTCATGGCGGCACCAAAAGGATGGCCGAGTTGCCAACTAGGCCTGGTAAGGGCAAAGATGTGGAGAAGGTAAGGGTCGCCTTGTTGGGGCAAGGGTCATCTAGTGGTGCTAAAGGACCGGAAGCTGGTCTGATACAGTTGCTAGAGACGGCCGTCGGGAAAGACATCACAATTAACATGCCAGAGATACTGATTAATTCTATCGACAGTATGGAGTCGGACCACTTGGTGAGGACGGTGGTGGAGTTTGGGAGCAAGGCGCTAATTTTGAGTCGCCGGGTTGGATCGTTGTATCGTAGGGAGGTTAAGGAAGGGAACTGGGAAAAGCTAGAAGATTTATAAGAGAAAATTGACAAGTTTGCAAAGGAAAGAGCTGCGTGGAAAAAGGAGAGGGAAGGGTGGGAGGAAGAAAAGAAGAGATTGGGGACCTGGAAGGTTCGTTGTCTAGATTCGGAGACTAAGCTCAACGGGAGGATAGCGGACCTTGAGGTGGATTATGATGAGTTGAAGGAAAAATATGAAGGCGTGGAGGTGGAACTTGAAGATTTGAAAGGCTGCATTATTCAAGAGCACATTAACGGGTTTCAGAAAGGGGTGAGGCAGGCAGCCTTCTTCTGCCAGGATGTTGATGCAGCCGATCCAAGATTTGACGTGAACAAGGATGTGGTGGACGACCAGCTTATCAATGAGGTTGAGAGCAGCCCCGAGGAGGAGGCAGAGAAAGCAACAGCGGACGTGGAGGGTGATGACAACAAGGCGACTTAGGATATATATTTTTTATGATGTTCTATTGACAATGAATCCTAAGTCTGTAATAATTCGTACAATATTTTACCTTGCTTTTAATGTGATGAATATTGTGGATATATTTGTTATGTAGTTGTTGACGATAGCGTATGTGATAGGAACGTGTTTGTCGGATAACGTTGTTATGTATGCGATATGTTATGTTAAGTGTGTATTTACCTGGAGAAGTACCATTGATGCTTATATGAGAGTACTCGACCAAGGTCGTTTACGCGTGGTGAGGGTGGAGAACTTAAACAAATTAACATTAAGTTAAGGGTGTTCGACCCAGGCCGCTTACTTGTGGTAAGGGTGGGGAACTTAAACGAATTAACATTAAGTTAAGGGTGTTCGACCCAAGCTGCTTACTTGTGGTAAGGGTGGGAAACTTAAACGAATTAACATGAAGTTAAGGGTGTTCGACCCAGGCCGCTTACTTGTGGTAAGGGTGGGGAACTTAAACGAATTAACATTAAGTTAAGGGTGTTCGACCCAGGCCGCTTACTTGTGGTTAGGGTTGGGAACTTAAACGAATTAACATGAAGTTAAGGGTGTTCGACCCAGGCTGCTTCCTTGTGGTAAGGATGGGGAACTTAAACGAATTGACATTAACTTAAGGCTATTCGACCCAGGTCGCTTACTTGTGGTAAGGGTGGGGAACTTAAACGAATTAACATTTTGTTAAGGGTGTTCGACGCAGGCCGCTTACTTGTGGTAAGGGTGGGGAACTTAAACGAATTAACATTAAGTTAAGGGTGTTCGAATCAGACCGCTTACTTGTGATAAGGGTGGGAAACTTAAACGAATTAACATTAATTAAGCGTGTTCGACCCAAGCCGCTTACTTGTGGTAAGGGTGGGGAACTTAAACCAATTAACATTAAGTTAAGGGTCTAGGCTGCTTACTTGTGGTAAGGGTGGGGAACTTAAACGAATTAACATGAAGTTAAGGGTGTTCGACCCAGGCTGCTTACTTGTGGTAAGGATGGGGAACTTAAACGAATTAACATTAAGTTAAGGGTGTTCGACCCAGGCCGCTTACTTGTGGTAAGGGTGGGGAACTTAAACGAATTAACATTAAGTTAAGGGTGTTCCACCCAGGCCGCTTACTTGTGGTAAAGGTGGGGAACTTAAAAGCGTGTTAGAAGTAAGGTGAGGAGTAGTCGTGAGGTTAAGAACCCTTTATTTATTCATGAAATTTGGGGTGCCTCGTTAAACCCTCCCTGGCCAAAACCCTCCTTAGGGAAAAAAGACCAAGTGAGGGAAAAGAGTACACCCAAGGTTAAAAGTATGTGCTACAATACATGTCTTTAACTAAAGTAAAATTTGAGATGGGACACATTCCATGTATTAGGTATTTCTTCCCCCGATAATTGCTCAAGCCTGTACGCTCCTCCCCCAACATCTTCACGTATTCGGTATGGGTCGTCCCAATTGGCGGAGAACTTGACATCCTTCTTCCTTGCACTGTTGGCCATTCTCCAAACTAAGTCCCCCTTTGCGAATGATCTTGGGCATAGGTTCGCATTATATTTTCTGAGCCTCGCTGTTTGGCAGCTAAGTTGTGTATTTGGGATTTTTCTCTTAACTCGGGCAGGAGGTCGAGGTGGGTGCTCATGTTTTGATGATTTTGGACTGGGTCGTATAGTTCTCGACGTAGAGATGGTTCACCAATTTCAACTGGTATCATAGCGTCGGTGTTGTATACTAGGCTAAATAGAGATTCATTTGTTGCTGATTGAGGGGTACACTTGTAGGCCCATAGCACTTCCACTAATTCTTCTGGCCCTCGGCCCTTGGCGTTGTCCAATCGTTTACGCAATTCTACTAGTATAACCTTGTTTGCTGCCTCGGCTTGTCCATTGGTCTGTGGGTGTTCAACAGAGCTGGTTACGTGTTTGATGTCTAGGCTGGTATAAAATTTAGCAAGTTCTTTGTCTATGAACTGTCAGCCATTGTCGGTGATGATTGTATGTGGGACACCATACCGACATATAATATCCTTCCAAATGAATTATTGGACTTGTTGGGCTGTAATGGTGGCTAATGGTTTGGCTTCTATCAACTTGGTGAAGTAGTCGACGACTATTATCAAGAACTTTACTTGACCTTTGCCGGGGGAGAAAGGGCCAAGGATGTCCACTCCCCACTTTGCGAAGGGCCACGAGGATAATATAGAGTGTAGCTACTCCTGTTTTTGGTGGATGAGGTTTTCATGTTTCTGGCATGGTATGCATTTTTTGACGAAGTCGTGGTAATCTGCCTCCATGGTTGGCTAGAAGTAACCAGCGCGAAGGATTCTGGTAGTCATGGTGCGTGCACGGGAATGATAGCCGAATATGCCTTCATGTAACTCTTTAATGATGTACTGAACTTGTTCTGCAGTGATGCATTTGAGAAGTGGTTGGTCGTATCCGCGTTTGTATAGGTCATCGCCTATCATCGTGTACCTGACGACTTTAGTTATCCAACTCCTGTCAACGTTGGGTGAGGGGTTACCAGTTTGGAGGTATTGGATGTAGGGAGTTGTCCAATTGTCGACTTGGTGTTGGGTTAGGGTATGACAAGTATTTGTGATAGAGGGGGCGGATAGCGTTTGTTGCAATAGTGATCGGTGGCTGCTTTTTAACTTGGTGCTGGCTAGTTTGGACAATATGTCAGCTCTGACGTTTTCGGATCTAGGGATGTGTTGGATGCAGACTTGTTCGAAGGCGAACTGGACGACTTTTCGGACCAGGTGATAGTATTGTAGGAGGGTAGGGTATTTGATCTGGAACTCGTCATTTAAATGACCTACGATAAGCTTGGAATCAGTTTTGCACGTTAGTGACTTGACACCAACCTCGCGGGCCAAGGATAACCCGGCGAGGATGGCTTCGTACTCGGCTTGGTTGTTAGACGTCTTGAAGGCGAAATGAAGCAATTTTTCGATGAGGATATCGTTGAGTCCTTCTAGTACGATGTCGGCACTTGCCTCTTTGGGTTTGACAAACCATCAACATAAAGTGTCCATTGGTCCTTTTCAGGAGTTCGTTGGAGATCGTTGACAAAGTCTAGAAGGCATTGAGCTTTGATGGGGCCGTGAGGTTCGTAGCGGATGTTGAATTCGGATAACTCAACGGCCCAGGACAACATCCGCCCCGCAAGGTCTGGTTTCTGCAATATCTTCTTGATCGGGTAGTCGGTTTTGACGATAATGTTATGATTTTGGAAATATGAGCGTAGGCGGCGGGCTGCATGTTCCAGGGATAGGACTAATTTTTCCACCATCTGGTACCTGATTTTGGGATTTTGCAGGGTTCTGCTGACGAAGTAAACAGGATGTTGGGTGTCGCCGACATCTTGAACCAGCGCAGTGCTTACGGTGTGATCTGTGGCGGTAATATAGACCAATAAGGGTTGATGATCCGATTTATGGAGGATGGGTGGTGAGGTGAGGGTTGTTTTTAGCTTTTAGAATACTTGTTCACAATCATCATTCCACGTGAACTTGGCGGATTTTTTGAGCAGCTGAATGATGGGTTGGGTTTGTTCGGCTAGTTTGGGAAGGAAGCCGAAAATGGCAGTAAGGCGGCCTATGAGGCGTTGTACTTCTTTGACACTGGTGGGGCTTCACATTTCAATTATCGCGTTGCACTTTTCAGGGTTAGCCTCTATGCCGCGCTGGATCAGCATGAATCCAAGGAATTTACTGCGGTCGACGCCGAAAACGAATTTGTCGGGGTTGAGGCGGAGGTTGTATTGCCTTAACGCGGAGAAGACTGCTGATAGGTCCTGAGCGTGCTGGTGATGGCTTGGGGATTTGACAACCATGTCGTCAACGTATACTTCGACACATTTGCCCATTAAATGGCTGAAGACTTTGTCCATCAATCGTTGGTAGGTTGCTCCTGAGTTTTTTAGACCAAATGGCATGACCTTGTAGAAGTAGTTGGCGTGGTCTGTGATGAAGGCGGTTTTGTTCATGTCGGATACGGCCATGGAAATTTGGTTATAACCGGAGTATGCATCGAGAAAACGAAGGACTTTGTTACCGGCTACGCCGTCTACAAGTCAGTCAATATTAGGTAAGGGTAGGCGTCCCTAGGACAGGCTTTGTTAAGATCCGTGTAATCAACACACATCCGCCACTTGCCATTGGCTTTCTTGACCAGAACCACGTTAGAGAGCCAAGTGGTGTAGTGGGCTTCTTCGATAAACCCCGCATTTAGTAATTTGTCGGCCTCGGCCTTAGCCGTGAGGCGTCATTCTTCACCAAGTTTGCATTTTTTCTGGGAGACATACCGGGCCTCCTTGTAAATGGACAACTTATGGGATGCCACGTGAGGGTCAACTCCAGGTAAGTCAGCAGCTGACCAAGCAAAGAGGTTCGTGTTACTGACAAGGGTGGGTGTTAGGATGTCACGTTGTTCAGGTTCTAACCCATTACTGAGTTTGATTGTGCGGCCATTAGGGAGCTCTAGGGGGTGGTTTCTTCAACAGGTTCGAGGCGGACATCCCGGCCCACTCTGGGGTCTAGATCGTCACCAGATAAGGCGATCTCAGAGCCGGGTGGTCGCTCAATATGATTGGTTTGAAGGATGGGAAGTTGTGGGCGTAGGCTGGCCATGTAGCATTCGCGTGCAAGGCGTTGGTCGCCATGAATGGTGAGGATGTCGCCAGATGGGGAGGGGAACTTCATGGCCTGATGAGGTGTGGAGACAACAGTGCCAAGAGTGTTGGGTGAAGGGCGGCCGAGGAGGACATTATAAGATGTAGGTGCGTCGACGATAAGGAAGTGGATATGAATTGTTTTGGTTTGGGCGCCATCGCGAAAAACGATATGGAGGTCAATGTAGTCGCGGGTGAAAACTTTTTCTCCAGAAAATCCGTATATCGGTTCATTGTATAGGACCATGGCGGTGTTGGGAGTTGGAGTTTCTGATACGTAGCCCAATAGAGGATGTCGACGGAGCTGCCTTGGTCGATGAGGACTTTCTTGACTGCGTAGTTTTCGATTTCGACGATGATGACCATAGGGTCATCTTACTGGTGATCAAGGCCTTGAAAATCGTCATCTGTGAAGGTTATGGGGGGCATGCGACGTCTGTGATGAGAATGGGTGATGTGGTTGATAGATTGATATGGCGGAGGTGTCTCTTCCTGACAAAACCACCAAAGGTACAATAACCACAGCTTATCTCATGCATTTCATTTTGTAGGTATCATACATTATATAGGGTACATCATAATCAAACATTTCATTTAGCCAAATGAAGGAAACAACACAACTCGCAGCGGATCTCGCTCAAGCTAGGAGTCCTCGCTCAGGAGAGAGGAATGTCCTCGCTTAGGCGGTGGACCCTCGCTTAGGCGAGATCGCGACAGGGGCATGGGGAGGCTTTCGCATGGCTCGTTTAGGCGAGCCCTCCTCGCCTGAGCGAGACAACCCCTCGCCCAAACGTGAGGTTCCTCGCTTAGGCTAAAACAGGAGCAACAGGCCCAGGGCTCTCACGCGTCCTCGCTTAGGCGAGCGTCTCTCGCCTGAGCGAGATAGTACCTCGCTCAAAACAAGAGCTTCCGCCTGAGCGAGAGCTCGAGTGCAGCTTTGGTCTGTTCCTGCAAGTCTTGCCTAGGCGAGACAGGCTCGCTTGGGCGAGTGTGTCGAACCTCGCCATTGTTTCTCCCTACCACAATCATATCTCATACCCAAACAAAATGTCAACTAGCTCATACATCCACAGCAACATACAACTCAACCAATCACGAAACAAACACAAACAACTGCAACCACACCAACAAACAGAAGGGTTCTAGCTTCCCTAACCTGGAATAAGCTAGTTTTAAGGCCTCAACATCGAACAGCGGAGCACCACAGCTCTAGGAGAAGATTACGGAGCTGGAAAAAAGAACAGAGGGCGTCTAATACCGGAGCTCTAAAACTGCCCACGAAAATAGGGCCAAAGATTGAAAAGTATGGGTTGGGAATACTTACGTGAGCCAAAACGGGGTCAAGCTGAACGCGAAGCTGAGTATATTGTGGAACCCTAGCGGAGGAAGACGGCAGCAGCTCTAAGGAGGTGAGGGTTCTGTTTTTACGAAAAGTGAGCACAAGTTAAAGTTTGGGACAGATTAGGTCTGTTTTCCTCTTTGGGTCAACCCTAAGGCCCAATAGTTAGGGGCAGCCTTAAGAAAAAGGGGCAGATTCGTGGGCCTTACACATAATCCTTTATTGTTATTATAAAATTATTGCATAAGTTAGCTAGAACATATAATAATACAATGAACTAAATTACGTTAATACTTCTTAAAACAATTTTAATTTACACTTCTATCTTCTGTTTTTCCTTGTACCTTTTCTTATAATAGTAAAAGCGTAACATTCTTTCAAAATTTTGAGTTATATGTAATATTAAAATTGATGTTGGTGTAATATTTTAATGTTTATAACAAAATTAGCATGAGCCTAATCCGAAAAATAGAGTGTAGTGTAGCGCAATTTACTTTATATAATTTAAAGGTTCTTCAAGTCAGTTTAAAAAACATGAGTTAAATATATTTTCTGTTTTAAAATTATTGTAAAAAATTGTTCATATGACAAATAAAGTTTCATAGTACATTAAATTATAATTCTCGTATCTCTTTTATTGAAAATGATATTTTACATAATTTTCATAAGTTTAAAGATTAAATAATTTATAATTATAACTTTTTATAGGAGTTTGAAAAGGAAAACCCTATTTAACCCTAATAAAAAATCTTAACTCTTATTGGAGCGTGTCATGAAACTTTTTAACAGATAATATTCACATCCTAAAAAGTATGTTTGCATTATGAATGTGGCTCATTTTGCGACCCTGTTCAACACAGAAAAGATAAAATCACATCGAATCTACCTTTCATTGAAAAAAGAAAAGAAAAATAATGTACCTGCTTCATTAATCTTGTCTTCTACACTGTTACTACTGTTTTCACTAAAAGTGCTTAGAGCTGAAACCAAACCTCACTGCAGCAAGAATTACAATCACAAAACGGAAGAAAAAGAGAAAATTTGGAAGAGGGAATGGAAAGGTTTCCTTCTGAAGGTGTAATTTTCATTCAGTACACATAATGGAAAATGAGAGCATTTCCAAGGTATCACACTGAACTTTATAATACAATATAGATTCCAGTGAAAACCAAGGCCTGAGTTAATGCTGGTTGGAGCAATGATACAAATACATCTTGATTTTGTTTACACATATTATACATTTATTTTTTTTTTCTTTTTATCTCTTTCCTTTTATCACATCATGTAACTTATAAACTTATCATTTTTGTTCTTTCTGAAAGTATATATTAAGTGTTGATGTAGCTCTTTGTGCACATGAATCATTTTTCTTTAGGATAGGGACCCCAAAAGCACTAACTAGCACAAATTTAAGGGCAATTTGTAACAACTTTTTGTAGGACCATCTCTTGAAAAGCTAACTCGGCTGAAAGCCAGGGTTGATCTCCACCATCCCCCACTTCATTTCTTCCCCTCATTTCCCTAACGATGGCAAAATCAGATTTTGAAAGTGTTATTCTTCAAGGTTCCTCAGCCAACTTTGGAGAACAGTATGCAACAGCCTCTGCAACAGTGAGGAAGATCTTGTCTTCACCAAGCAAAGCCGCAAAATTTGATGTGTGGAGCTTGTCTATTACTATTGGCCCAGGATTTGCCAGAACAAGCTGCTCAAAATGGTGCTTTCTTTGGTAAGATATTTGTCACATGATATCATTTAGAATTGTTAGAGTAGATGGTTTCATATTACCTGAACATCTCTTTTCTGAAGACTTCTAAATAACTCTTCAAGTGCATGGATGCCGCTTGTGTCTATGTCTGTGACAGCTGCAATAGACACAGTTTGAGAACAATGATATGAAATTGTATACTTACTATAGGAAAATGTAACAAAGGAAAAAAAAATTGTGGACACTCACGTGACATCTCTACTATCAAAAATTGGATTCTTGTTTGGTAGTCTACTTTCACTTGTTCTTCCTCATCCATCAGCCATCTTAATATCCTGCAAGAGAAAACGTTAGTCATTGATTAATAAATAGGTTTCAAAATTACCAAAACAAGGAAATAGGTTGTCAGTGAAGTTATCATCATTTAAGAGTAATATTGTAAATGGTAAGAGAGAAACAATCTAATTCAGTAGAATAGTTCGATATTTGATACTGATTGTGTTATTTTCCTGGTACATCAACATTGAAACTTCATACAATAGGTAGCACGGACAATGATACGGAAACTAGACACGGAAACTTCGATATATGTAGTCTCCAAAATGTAGGACACAAGGACACAAATCTATATATTAGATCATTATGTATTTACATCGTCAAAATCATCTATAAACAAGATTAGTCAAATATAATAATCTAAATATGTTATCGTCTAACACAAAAATGAATCTAATCTACCTAATATCCAAAAAGCAAAAAAGTAGTGATTATATAAGATTTGTTCCTTATTTCTATAATCATAATAGATACTTATGTAATAAGTTTACAAGTTTGAGTTTTTTAGAAAACCATTAGATTTGTGGTTATTAACATTGTGTTGGAGTCATATCAAAATCATGTCAGAGACAGGAAAATGTCTTTGACATTTCACCAATATGTGTATCGTGTGAGTATTGTACATGTGTCGGTGTTCGATCGATACGTATCAGACATGTCCGAGCTCCATAGATATCTAGTATCAGTGGTATTTTCAGAACAATATAACAGTTCTCTGATCACTTTAGATTATTAAGACAACAATTCAGAAGTAAAAAACTGTACATGATGGATTCTTTAATTTTTGTTGAATATAAATGCCTGGATAACAGTTCTAGTCAGTTATAGCTTGAAAAGTACAAAGAAGGAACAATTTTACCTTTCTTTAACATAGTTGGAATTAGAAAAATATATTGCAGAATCAACTCTGATGATGAGTAAACCAGGAACTCTTGTGGCTTCAGGGTATTGTTGGATGTTTCTGTAGACAGTAGTCCTAGGGATCTTCCCCAGAATTGCAGTTCGTGGCCTAGTAACTTGTAATAGGATCTTTGCAAAGGATATAGAGACCTACCACAAGAACATCTAAATTAATATTACCTATCAGAAAGCACATTAACATTATGCAGCATAGGATAACTTTGTCTCAGTACTTACTGCAATTAAAAGTCCTATTTCAACTGATGCAAAAACAACCCCAAAAAATGCTCCCATGCAAGCAACAAAGTCAAACTTATCAATCTTCCATATCAAAATCGCTGCTTTATAGTCCACAAGGTTGATGACAGCAGAAATAATGATTGTAGCAAGAATGGCATTTGGAGTGTATTCGAAAAGAGGTGTGAGGAATTGCAAGGTTAAGAACACAACAACAGACATGACAATATTAGATACAGCAGTTTCGCAGCCAGCCATGTAGTTTACTGCTGACCGAGAGAAAGAACCTGTAGTTAGCAAGAGATTAGTCCATAACCTATGAAAAATTAGCATAGAATCCATGTGCATGCATTTTGTTTTCATGATTAATTATGAAACAAACTACCATAAAATTATTATTAGAGTAAATTAGACTTTATTCATTCCTTGCAGTTTCTCCTTTCCCCAAATAACCCTACCAACCTTTTTTCTTGGGTGTAGTTACTTAACCCTTACAATCTTGTTTTCTAGTCAAAAAAATTAATTTTTCAGATAACTTTTAACATTAAGACAGCAGTTTATGTTACACCACTTCTTTAGGCTGCTTTCGAACGAGGAATTTTGAAATTTCAGAGAATTTTTAAGTGTTTGAAATATGAAATTTCACATTCTTAGTTTGTATGACATTTAATTTCTACAAAATGAAAGTTTAATTTTAAATATATACTTGAGTGATTGAAATTTTAATAATAAACTTTATGAAAATAAATATTTAGTCAATTTTTAAATATATTCTAGTTAAGATATATAATGTTTAATAATTTAAAAGTACAAAGTTTGACCCTTTCTTATTTAGATGGACATTAAGAAGAGTGATGTGTACTAAAAAAACAGAAAGAAGTAAAGAGAAATAAAACATATTAAAAAAAAAAAAAAAAAAAAAAAAAAAAAAAAAAAAAAAAAAAAAAAAAAAAAAAAAAAAAAAAAAAAAAAAAAAAAAAAAAGAGAGAGAGAGAGAGAGAGAGGACTGGTTCAGGGAAGAAGAAAAGAGAAAAAAGAAATAGTATGGGAAATGAAAAGAGAGTTGAAGGTAAGAGTATTTCAAATTCTTTTGTTCATTTGAAGGTAGTGTTTAACATTTTACAATTTTAAGTAATCAAAACATTCATAAATTTCTACAACTTCAAATTGTTCTTAAATTTTTTTTGTCCAAACAACATATTTTACAAAAAAAAACATATTAAATTCTTTCAAAAAAACAAAGTACTCTCTTAGAAGTACCTTCTCAACCTATCCCATAAAAAGTTGTTACTTTTTTACACATTTACTCTTGGAAAGCTAAACCTTTGAAGGGGGATTAGGTTGAGAAAAAGAACTACAATGAAGAAAAAGCTAGTTATCCAGTTATACGGAATTTGAAGAGGGCTAACTGATAGCAAGAAACAATGAGGGGTATTCTGAAATAAGTAAAATACATGGAATAAAGTGTAATTTTCCCAAACAATCATACTTCTCTTCTCTCTTTTTCATCATTTTTATTGCGAATTATATGCTTATATCAGCTAAAAGAAAAGCATTATAATTTCTTTCATTAGCTGTGACCACATGCATGCTTCTTACAGCAAAGAATATATTTGAACTTACCAGTTGCCACATAACAGGAAGTGAATGAACCAACAACATTCATAGCACCTAATGCCACCATTTCTTTGTTTCCATCTAATTGATAGTCCTTCATGGAAGCAAATGTTCTTCCAATTGCTGTAGCTTCCTGATAACAAAAATGAAAGAGTTCATAACAACACATAAAACACATATAAGTAAATGGAAAAGTATTCTTCATATGAGGATAATTTTGCTTACAGTCAATGCTATCATGCCAGCCACGATGCCAATTCTGAAACCTTTCCCAAGGTAATCACCAGTAAAATAAATTTCCTTCACAGATGAAGGACTGATGCCACTCTTTATCTTTTTTACCTTCACACATCAATAGAAAAAAAAAAAGCTTTACCACTGTTGCAATTAGTTAGTCCTATCAACTTAGTACAGTTTTGAATTAGCATTTGCCTTGCTATAAAATCATTATTATCTTAGTTTTCTGCTAATGCATTTAATCATATGACCACAGGTACAATCTACCATATTTAGCATGAGAAAGGTAATATATATGTATATATGTATACTTACAATTGCAACACCATGCTTGTCTGCACGTGTTAAGTATACAAAAAGAGTAGAGAGAATAACAGATATCAACGGGGCAATTGCTGGCACCCAGAAGAATCTCGGGTTCTTCTTTCCCTGATCCATGTATCATCATAAAATAATGAGAAAATAATTTACGATCTCCATAATCTGTTTTCAGGAATATATAGCCAGATGAATTAGTGAGCTTACAATATACTTGGCAAACAGAAGAAAAGCCAGAAAAACAGCTCCAATTACTATAGTTTGCCAATTCCACTGCATTATCATAGAAACTGATCAGTTTTAGTGTTACATGCATCTTCAGTACTAACTTTTGTGTGCAGGTCTAGAGAGGAAAAGAGAAAGCATACACCATGATGGGCTGATGACAGAACTGAGTACATCACAGAGATAACATCAGTTTTCTTTGTGAATTTTTTAATCCCAAGGAAGCCCTTAAGCTGTTGAAGGGCAATCGTGATGGCAGCTCCTCCCATAAAGCCAACAATTGCAGCATGAGATAGGAAATCAATCAGAAATCCCAACCTGATCAAAAGATCCACCAATACCAAGGTGAATTAACAATAGAGAATTTCATTTGGATGATGGTGGCACTAGCACATGTACAAACATCATGTTAGGAAGAAAGTGTCATACCTTAAAACCCCAAGTGTTGCTTGAGTAATCCCCGCAAAGAAAGTGGCAGTAAAAGCAAGTCTTCGATAGTCTATTGGGTTAGCAATAGGATCTATCTCACTCTGAAGTAAAGTCCCCAACAAGAGAGAAACCACTGCCACTGGTCCTATTGCAATGTCACGAGAACTACCCATGACAGCATAAATCAGTGGTGGAACAAAGCTGGAGTCTGTAAGAGATATAAGAAAAGAAACAAAATCTCAATCCAATATCCAAAGAATAGTAAACACATAGGGAAGTTGAGCTGTTAATGAGAGATGAGTCTTACATAATCCATACTCTGGATCTAAATTTGCAAGCTTTGCATATCCAATGTCCTGTTTTCCAAGGAAAATATTACAATCCAAAACCTTCCGAATGGGCTAAGAAGTAGGCTAAGATATATCATTCTATTGTTCTTCAAAAGCTAAAAATGGCCATATTATGCCAAATTCACCTGAGGAATGCAGAGACTTGCAATAGTTAGACCAGCAATAAGATCCCCTCTAAGTTTTGTGAGATTATAGGTTCTCCCCCAGCTAAGTATGGGGAAAATGGCTTCAATGCCAAGGATGAGCTTCCGGGACTTAGTTTGATCCTTGAAGGGCCGTAGTGGATCATCTGCAAAAAATGTTTCTTTTACAGTGGATTGGAATTCCCTGAAAAGGTTTTGCCGCGGAGGAATTCCAACCTTGTGTACATATGGTTCTTGGACATTTGAAGATGACAAACTTCTCGCATGTGGCTCTTTTGTTTCAAGATTTTCATCAGTTGAACCACCCATTGAGGACATCAGCAATGACTTTCAGCTGTAACACTGGGAGAAAATTTTATATCTGAGTAATGGAACAGTTTAACCGAAGCACTGAATCCCAACAAAAATATATTGTTCATGTTGAATTCAAGACAGCCTCGTACAAGGCTACTTCAATTCTAGTAGATTTTGTTTCTGAAGCATACCATGATGCTTGCAGCTCTGGTGTTCATCCCAAAAGAATATCAGACACATAAGGTCCTCTATAGGATTTGAGGTGTGCACTTATGATAAAGTGACCTCACTAACTGAGCAATAACTTAAAAAATGTTAACCAACCTGAATTAAAGGGTGAGAATGCAGAGAGAATGGTGAAGTTGACTGGTTGAATAGTTAAAGACTTCTTCAACAAAAAGACTGCCGTGAAGCTAGTTTGGATTATATTACTTCAAGTCAAAAGTTAAGGTCAAGCTGAAACATAAAACGTACCACAATAAGGTGTGAACCAGAATCAAATGCACGTCAGTGTTATGCATGATTAAGAAAAAGAAACTAAACTAAAACATAAGAATATTAAATTCCAACCAGACAATCCATGAATGCTAATTCAGGTTCGCAGGTAACAATCAGTAGTTTGTTTCGTAAGAAGAATGGAGGAGAAGTAATATATAGTATGAGAAGGTATAACTAGCAGGTACTACAAATTAGTATAATATTATTAAATTATATGACAACTTGCAATGGCTGGTGCTTACTTAAAAACCAACGATTCCAAAAGGTAAAAAATGGAAAGAAGTTGAAATGTGGTCCTCAACAACTAGGTATACAAATAGAAGCCTTTATGTTGGTTTCCTATGTCAAACATCAATATTGGTTTAATCACAACGAAAGCGTGGGGTATATTGGGACAACAGCATGTGGGATATAAACTAATAGAATCCGACAAATCAGTTTGGAATTTAGGAAGTCGATGGTGAAAATTATTATGAGGGATAGGTGTGATTGAGAATCTTCAAATTAACTTATTTTTACATATAAAACCTTTATCAACCAAAAACTAAATGAGTCGTGTGACTCAATTAACAACACAAGCTGAGTATGTGGGAAGGACTTAAGTTGAAAAATGTGAGGAATTTTACTGTGTTAGAAATTTCACATCGACTAAAAATAAAATCATAATATCATCTTCCATACTCGTTTTGGACTAAGAATAAAATCATAATTTCATCTTCCATACTCGTTTTGTGAAGTTGAGTTAAACATAAAGAGTCTCCAACTAAGAATTAGTCTCATTATAGCTCAAAGGATCAAACTTGTGGAGATACCTCAGAATTCCACCTAAAAGGTCAAGCTCTAATTACTATGAGAACAAAAACAAAAGGTCATGAAACTGTAGATACAAAATAAGTTAACCAAAGACACATTAAATTTTAAAATTTGTTTATCTATGGACACATGATTATCAAATGTCTTCTGTTACTGTTGCTTCACAGAAGTAATAATCAAGGTTATGCTTTCAAATGTCATTCTGGAGAGAAAGAATAAAAAGGAATCAAATTCTTAAACCTTAATGAAGTTCCAGAACGCCATTGGAAATAATAAAAAAAAAATGACAAGCAGAATCATGTTTGACCGTTCAACAGAATCATCACAATCTACCATCCAATATAATAATGTGAAGTAAGATACACAATCGTTAACGTGGCGCCACAACATTAAACTTTTAGTGTTCACTTTATATAAGCACATACACACAACGGAGAGGAATTGGACACATCCTTCAATGAGAACAAGACAGAACCAAAACATGACCTTTTTTCAAACCCTCAAGAACCACTAAGTGTCTATTCAAAAATCATAACGAGTTTGAAGAATAAAGTCCAACTCAAAAACTAACCTCTCTTTCTAAACTTCTCACGCAAGCCATTGAAAGTGGAGGATCCCAATCTCACCCTGTCACAATTTCGTCGAAGCACAAAGTAAAACAAAATAGAAAAAATGACGAAAAGGGGAAAAGATATATATATTTATATGTATCTCTACACATAAAGAGAGAGTACCCGGAAACAGTTATAGCTTGGTTTTCAATTCTCCACAATCGATGGTTCTCGTGTGTCTTCACAAAAGACTCGATTTTTCTTTTGAAACTTTGAAAACCGTCGATGGAAAGTGGCACTTAAATTAAAGAAACCACGTAGCCCAATTCCTGTCCAGGTTCTATGAACATTATCTCGTTAAAGGATTTTCCTTTTTGTTCTCCAGCCAGGCCGTGTTTGGTTGCGAAAATTAAAAAAACGAAGAGAGAAAAAGGGAGCACGAAATGTGACACCATATCTTTACGAGGGAAAATTATATTGAGATTTGAATAGCTGGTTGTTTTAATGCATAAAACAGAGGAAATCTGAAAAGTTGTTGATGTTTTTAATGTTTATAAATGTCGAACGTAGGTGAAGTAGAAACCGATGTGGAGTTCAGAGTTAGAGGCACACACTTGTTTGTAGGCTGTGGAGGTAACCATAATTGAAAAGTCAAAAGTGCAAAAGAGTCTTCCTTTGTTTTGCGTACGTTTGGTGATGCTTCTTTGGGTTTCGCGGGTGGCCCTACACGTGCAACACTCTAGGAAAATGCTGAATGAAGCCGCTTTCACGATCACATTCATTCTGCTTCCACTTTGCAAGGAGATTATTTTTTTTCTACGTAATGTAGTAAAATACTATGCTTTTATTTATATTTCTCTATATATGGATCGGATTTATCAACTCATATCTAATTTCATAAACAAGGATTTCAATCGACTTATATTGGGATCTCCTACATTAATTTTACAACAATTCATATCAACATTCGGAGATGAACTGTTGAGACTTTTAAGTGTATTAAGATAGTACCATTAAGTTAATAGTTCAAAATTTAATCTTGAAGTTTTTGTGAATTAATAGAGAAGATATATATATATATATATATATATATATATATATATATATATATATATATATATAATTATATAATTTTTTTAAGGTGTATTAACAAACCGATAATTGAGGAATAAGGGTGATTTTAAACTCTTATTTACAACCTCACAAATAACACTAATATTTGACTTATTGCTTACTAAAATACTATTAAATTAATAATTGCATGTAATATTTATTTTGAAACTTGACATACTCGTCATAATTTTATCTTTAAAAAACATTTAATGAATTAATAGAGAGAATCTTTACAATAGGAATAATCAAAATGATAAGAAACTAATATAATTAGGAAGAATCACCACTAAATGGTAATGAAAATAGAACAATTGCAAATAATTTTTGCACTCCTCTACATCAATAAGATAAACTTCTACAATATTTTTGCACATAAACAATAAATAAGAGAATAACTTTTCTCAATTAATTTTACCTAAATTGATAAGAAATCTAGAAGTTAAAGAAAGAAATAAAAAATATTATAATAAAGATAAATTTATTTTATTTCAAAAATTGATTGATTGAAAATGATTCCTAACTTCATAATATTACAAGGTATCATATTTTCAAAAAGATAAAGATTAAAAAAAATAAAGAAAAGTAGAGACGATAATGTTAAGAAAAATAGAAAATAAGAAAAATAAAGAGGATTTTACCTCATTCTATATAAAGATGAATTCACACAATTTCCACATATAGAATTTTATTTCCCATCTCATCAAAATGTAAATAAGAAATATTGTCGGTGTTTGGTAAAGCACAAGTAAAAGAAAGTTTAAGAGAAATACTTTACTGAAAACATGAGAACAAACTCATTTGTACAAGTGAAACATGCTTTTATATAATGAGAAAACACAAGTAACAAAAATAAATATAATAGAAAATTAAAATGTTAAACCTACCATAAATTGATAACAAAAAATTGAAAGATATCAAAGATATCTCTAACACCCCATTTTCAAAGTGGGCATGAAGATTATTAAAGCTCAACTTGAAAGTAGTAGGTTCGAAAAGTAATTAGATGGAGAACCTTGAGAAATTGGAGAACATTAAGAATTGGAGAACCTTGAGAAATTGGAGAGCATTGAGAAATGGGAGAACATTGAGAAATTAGAGAACCTTATGAAATTGGAGAACCTTGAGAAATTGGAGACATTTGATGCTTTTTTTTAAAGCTCCGATATAGAAGGTATTGATCAGAAAATTGTACAATCAAATCTCCATTGCTGAAAAATTGTACAATCAATTTTCGTGCTTGATAATTGTTAGCAACAAGAAAGAGATATAAAAGAATACGCACATCATTTTTTGTTTTAAGATGAAGAAATAAAGGGTAAGGAGAAGCAAAACTTGTCATGTGTAAAGTGGTGAAGAGAAGGTAATAACGGAAGATGTGGAAGGTGTATTTCATCATACTATGTTAGTGTTTGATAAAACATAAGTAAGAGGAAGTTTAAGAGAAATACTTTATTGAAAGTATGAGAACAAGTTCATTTAAAACCCATGGCGAGTTTTTCTTCCCCTAATCCTTTATTTCTTCATCTTGAAAAAAGAAACGATGTGAAAATTCTTTTATATCTCTTTCTTGTTGATAACAATTATCAACCATGGATATTAGATTGTACAATTTTCTAATCAATGCCTCTTAGATATCGAAGCTTTGAAAAAAAAAGCATCAATTTTCTTCAATTTATCAACAATGTTCTCAATTTCTTAAGGTTCTCCATTCAAATACTTTCCAAACATGTTACTTTTAAGTTGTGCTTTCATAATCTCCATGTCCATCTTAAGAGGGTTGTATAGATATCTTTGATATCTCTCAGTTTTCTGTTATGAGTTTATGTTAGATTTTATATTATAATTTTCTGTTATGAATTTCTATTATGTTATTATTATTTTTTTTATTTTCTCTTTATATACAAGCATGTTTCACTTATGTAAATGAACTTGTTCTCATATTTTCAATAAAGTATTTCTTTTAACATTTTTTTTACTTGTGTTTTATCGATGTTAGTATTTGATGAAATACAAATAAAAGAAAATTTAAGAAAAACACTTGATAAAAAATACAAACATGTAACGTAACAAGTTCGTTTACGTAAATATAAACATGATTGTATATAGAAAATAATAACGTAATTGAAAATCATAAAAGAAAATTATAGTATAAAACCTAACCTAAACTCATAATAGAAAAATGAAAGATATCAAAGATATCTCTGACAAATATAATAAGTATTGTGAGGCAATATTTTCATCATCATATAACCGAATATTTATGAAGGTGAGAGTCATCCCATACTTGCAGCAATCAATTTGGCAATACATTGGAACCAGCAAGTTGTAATTGTCAACAACCCCATTGAAATAACTTTGTATACAATTTGACTTTGGCCTCTTAAATCGGTTCAATAAATAAAGAGATATAATTGCAAAGCAACAACCTCTGACCTTATGTTCAGAAAAAAGTTGAAAGAACATTGTAGCTGTAGCAGCAGCAACAGTTATCGAAATCCTATAAATTAAATACATTATAAGGTATTTTTAACCGAGAGCATTAACTGTTACGTGATTAAATATATTTGTACAATATCTTACAAAACAAATATTTGTAATTTATCAGTAAACTAGTAAACCGATCAGGGAATAAGTTAACCCAAAGTTGTTAGGCCAGATAACTAAGTGGTATTAGTTGAAGTTGTTAAGTTAATTTATTAAATTATACGTTTTCATTTAAATCATTTGTTAAAGTTGTAAACAAATTAATTAGTAGCTAAAAGTTGTATAACTAATAAGTTAATGAAATATAATTGCCTATACAATTTTATTCTTTAACAAATAAAAGTAATTTTTTTATTTATTAACTGTAGAATCTGTAACATCCCATTTAAATAATAACCTTAATTTAAATGAAATGTCACACAAATAAAAGAGAAACAAAGCCATGGACTATAACGTTACTCCTTACAAATATCTAGAAGGAATCAGGAAAGGATTAAGGCACACCACGATGTCAGTTACAAAATGAAGTAAGAGATTGACAGTAATTCAAATAAACTCCAGACAAGACAATACATGGGCCTTAGTCCTAAATGAAAGCTGAAATCCAACCAAGAGAAGCTACGCAGCGGAATCACCGTTTTCCTGTTGACCACGAGGAGTTCTCGCATATGCTCACATCAATAAATTGATGATCATCGCAAAAAGAGAAAATCACACACATAACAATCAAACAAGCAAAGGGTAAGCTAGAGTAAACATGATTTATCATACAGTCACTTACAATTTCATAATCCAATATGCACACGTCAACCAATCATGTTATGACTTGCAAACAATACACTACGACTCATGACACGACTCGAATACATATAATTAGTCGAATTCAGCGGATGCTTGCACTTGTTGTGGTCTTTACTGCTCTACTAAGCTAATTGTTACATGTGTTTCATCCCCACGCACAAGGTTAGCCCTTAAAGTGTTTCATGCCTCTTGCTACTCTCACCACTTGAGTTAGTACGCTCTATGTGAGACTAACTGACTCTTTAGAGTGTCAGGATGCAATCCTTACCTTGAATCCTTACTAAATTATATAAATGAGGTACTACCATGAACTCCCACTAATAGGGATCATGGAATTACGTCCTGACCAACTGAGGCACCACCATGAGATCTCACCTAGAAATTCATGGAATTACACCCTAACCAATGAGGCACCACCACGAAACTATCATGGAATTACGTCCTAACCACACACAACTCATGTTCCACCAACCAAGTATGTACTATCATGCCTACCAAACTCATGCCAACTTTTATAACCAACATTCATCCATATTCCATACCAAAATCATACCAAACTCATCATATTCAACCCATGAATCATTTTATACATGCAACTTCGCTCAAAACATGCTTTAACACAATAATCCAACTAAATATGTGACATTTATCCAAGAACAAAGAAGTAATAGAACAAAACACATCCTTCCCCAGCTCCTCGCTCAAGCAAAAAGGTCTCGCTCAGACGAGAGGGTTCTCTCACTCAGGCGAGCTCCTTTTGCCTAGGCGAGAGCTCGAAAAGGGGAACAATGGCTTCCTGCGATTTCTCGCTTAGGCGAGCCCTCCTCGTCTGAGCGAGACTGCATCTCGCTCAAAACGGAGACTCATCGCTTAAGCGACAACTCGAGTAGGAAATCTTGGCGAGCCTCTATTAGTCTTGCCGAGGTGAGACGTACTTGCTTGGGCGAGAAAACAAGTGCTCACCATTGTTCTCTCGTGCAACAGTCCAATAAACACAACCTAAACAGCTCAACAAGGCATTTCATAAGCTCATAGTGGCATACAACCCATACAATCGTGAAATACCATCAAAGCAAGCATAAAAACTGAAGATCAAGCAGAACCCTAACTTCCCTTACCCGAAAAGAGCTACTAAGGGGAATCTTGAGTACCAACAAAGAAGCACCACAACTCCTCGGGCAGTTTCGCGAGCTGAAAGATTGTGGTATGGATTAAGCATGTGAACCAGGGTGAATCTTAACTGGACTACGAACAACAAACCAGAGAATAAAGGTATGAGTTGGAGGCTAACTTACATGGAGGAAGAACGATGTGGGACAAGCTTGCTACAACGTAGAGACAAACCCTAGCAAAGGTTTTGTGAAGAGAGAAAGAGAGTGTGAAAGTATTGTTTTTGCAAAAATGACAAAAGTGAGAGGGGTTTGGCTACCTTAGGGGCCTTGGACACCCTATGGGTCAGCCCTTAGGCCCATTAGGTTTTGGGACAACCCTTTAAATATTGGGGATAAAATAAGAGGACCTTATAGAACCTCTGGTAAATTTTTGTTTACCCAAACACTAGTGAAAACATCACATGTGTTTTACTATTTCTTTATTTTTTTATGATAATAAAAAATAATAAAATTATTATTATTATTAAATTAAATATAAATAATTTTTATAATTTTATTGGAAATAATTTTTATTTATTTTGTATGTAATTTTATAATTAAAAAAATAGTTAAATGTAAAAAAAATAATCAAATCAAATCAAATGATTAAATTTAAAAATACAGTTGCTTATGATAAAATTGCTAAAATAATTATTTTAATTTTAAAATATATTTAAAGAATAAATTGAAAAAAAAATGTAAACATAAAAAAAGACTTCCAATAACCAAGTGGTATTAGTTGAATTTGTTAAATTAATTTATTAATTTTTAAGTTTTTATTTAAATTATTTGTTAAAGTTGAAAACTAATTAATTAGTAGCTCAAAATTGTATAACCAATAAGTTAAGGAAATTTATACAATTTTATTCTTTAGCAAATAAAACTAATTTTTTATTTATTAAAATACTGTACAACCTCTTTTAGCTTTTTTTTTACTCAAACATGTGTTTATTTTTTTTATAATAATGAAAAATAAAAAAATTATTATTATTATTATAAAATTAAATATACATAAGTTTTATAATTTTATTATAAATAAAATGATTAAATTTTTTAAAAAATAATTAATTTAAAAATTAAAATTGATAAAATAATTATTTTAATTTTAGAAAACTGTATTTAAACGATAAATATACAAAAAAATTTAGATAAAAGAAATGGAAACCTTCATTTATACTATTGAAAACATAAACATAAACATTATGCGTATGTTCATATTTTTGTGATAAAAGTAATTAGATTATAATTATAAAAATAAATATAAAAAAAATAATTTTTATTATCTAATTATAGATAACTTTTATTTATTTTTTAGATGATTTTTATTTATTTAATTTAAAAAAAAAGGCTTAAATATCTTTTTCATCCTCATTTTCGTAGTGTTTGTTGCAGATGGTCTTCATTTTTACCAAATGTTTTAAATGATCCTCATTTTCGTAGTATTTGTTGCGGATGGTCCTCATTTTTACCAAATGTTTAAAATGGTCCTTATTTTCGCAACTCGTGTTTAATTTAGTCATTTTCTGTGATGCCGTTTAAATCAGTAACGGAGTACTATACAAGTGGTACTGTTTGTATTACATTATATTGGGGTATATTACATGTACTATACAGGTGGATTATTAACATTAGCTCTTCAATTTGGGGCAAAAATTTTCCAATTAGGTCGCGCTGCAATTAGGGATTGACGAGTATAGGCGATTTCTTCATCAATTGGGGTTAGGGTTTTCATAATTTTGTTTTGGGGTTTGTTTGTGGTTGGAATGTTGTGATATTCTCTCCACAGTTACAAATCGGGGTTAATCCCCCAATTTCTCGTTGAACCACCAACATTGTACGAATTGCTACAACACTGTTGCCTCCAACGATTACAATCAGAGGTAAAGGAAGAAGATTGGACCGTGACATGGGATTGCAGGAAGAAGAAAATTGCAACAACACAAATTGGGAATGGAGGAAGAAGATTGCAGCAACTGACCAACAATTCATTTTCAAAACCCTAGTTCACCTATTTATCCCTAAATATCTAATTACTACACCTGTACAGTACACGTAATACACCCCAGTACAATGTAATACAAACAATGCCACTTGTACAATGCCTTGTTATTGATTTAAACAGCGTCACAGAAAAGGACTAAATTAAACACGAATTGCGAAAATGAGGACCATTTTAAATATTTGGTAAAAATGAGGATCATCCGCAACAAACACTATGAAAATGAGGACCATTTTAAACATTTGGTAAAAATGAGAACCATCCGCAATAAACACTACGAAAATGAGGACGAAAAAGGTATTTAAGCCTTAAAAAAATAGTTAAATTTGAAAAAACAATTAAGTTTAAAAAATCTGTTAAATTAAAGTTGTAGCTTAAAGAAAAGAAGCGAAAAAAGTGAACACCAAATAAATCATTATATATATATATATATATATATATATATATTAATTCACACTTTCTATTTTTTATTTCTTCTAATTATTTGTTTTGGCATAAAATTCATTTGCATCACCGATATATCTTATCATAACTTTTATACAACTATGTTCAAATGATGTATGTCAATTAAATAACTTTTCTATTTCACATTTTAATATTTCTATTTTTTTCATATTTTTATTTATTGTATATTTTTTCTTTCACATGAGAACGTTCAACACTCTCAATTTAAGTGTTCAATAACATAAATATTTATTTTACTAGGTAATATAAAAAAAATATCTTCTTTACTCTATTATTATTAATTTATGTTTCATTTGAAGAACTATTTTGTTTTACTAAAACAATTTTCGTTATTTCTCAACCATCGACTATGTTGATATTTGAATACTTTTCTGAGATCTCTAAAGTATTTTTCATTTTATCATATCCTTAATTATATATTTGTTTTCCTTTGGGCGATTTCATTCAATGGTCTTTCAAATTGTTTCTAAGACACACATTTGATAATTTTGTAATATTTTTATTTTTTGTTTATTTTTCTAATGTAAAATACCATTTTGATATATTTTATATAATTATTTTTTATTTTTTAACTCATATCATATTATAATTTTATCACTATAATTGTATAAATAAATTTTATTTACTATAATATAAAATTATAATGTAATTGCCATGAATTTCTTTTTAATACTATCCAACATATATTGAAGTTCAAAATCTAAATTAAAATTTTATTATTATTAGTTTAATATTTGTTCTTTGTGTTATTTTGATCAAGTGATGTATTATAACTTTTATTAGCGTATAAAAAAAAGAGTCATTATAATTGTATAAATAAATTTTATTTACTATAATATATAATTTTATTATAATTACCATGATTTTTCTTTTATCACTATCTAATATATATTGAAGTTCAAAAGATACAATATCTATTTTATTATTATTAGTTTAATATTTGTTCTTTGCGTTATTTTGATAGAGTGATATTATAACTTTTAAACTTTTATTAGTGTATAATAAAGAGATTCATTAGAATTTAAACAAATGAAGTAAACGGACATTTAAAATATATTTTAATTTGAATATTTTTTTTCCTTTTATATTATTTTAAAACAAATTTAAATTTTATCAACTAGAATTCTTTGAATTTTGCAAATTTAATAGATGTTTTGGTTTTCATGAAATTTTATTTGGTATTCTAATTTGAAATGTATACAATTATAATATAGTTTCTTTCTAAATATTTGATATCGAAGAAACAATCTTTCTCTTAATATTGAATATTTGATAATATTATGTTTCCTTTGTCGTAATTTTTTATTATTTTATAAAAATTAATTAATTAATATTGAAATAGTAAGAAAGTGGGTACGAGTATGAGTATGAGTATAAACTCGTTACCTGGTGGGGATAAGAATGAGACAAAAGTTTGATACTTGTTGGGTTTGGGTATGGGGATGAAGATGAATTTTTTTGATGGGACAAGTATAGGATATCGAAACTCGTCTCCGCCTCGCCTCGCCCCTTTGCCATCCATAAATAGAACCATTATTAAAAGAATATTTTATTACTAATATAATTTTATTACATTAATTATAAGTTTATGTGTAACATCCAATTTAATAATTGTTATGTACTAAACAAAATATCATCTAATGATAACACAAAACAGATAGTAGAAGGAGGTCAATATAGAGTATTAATACAGTCATTTCAAAACAACCATAATAATAAAAATTGTATTTACAAGACCACTAGAAATAGAGTTAAAAGATTTTCAACTCTAATCAAAACATAAGCCAACACTATACACCACTAGAGCCTACTTTGTTGTCTCACTGCCATCCATGAGAGGAGTACCTCACCTGCATCTTCCTCTGCTCACACAACTAAGGGATCATTGCAAAAGAAGTAACCAAGCACAAACACACATAACAACAAAAGGGTAAGCTAATGTGAATAAAAGGGTTCATACAATTAATTCATAATCATGTTATCAACTTCAAACCATAGCATAATAATTAAATTAATCCAACACTAATAGACAGTCAACGCTAGACTCAATTATCCGAATATATACAAGTGGAATCAGACCTCTTGGTGGTTCGCACCTGTGTGTGGTTTCCAAACTTTGCAGAGTTTGGCCTCAAGGGGTTATTATCCAATCACTCACAAGGTAAGACCCCTTTACGTCTAGGACTTGTTCAAGTCCAATGACTATGACTTCCTGCTACTCCTCACGACATAATCCATTTTGCTCTATAAGAGCATGAATGATTATTGGAGTTTCAGGATACCACTGATAGCGGGTTCTTATGCCCTTACATACACTAATATCATAGCCTTTAGAATTTCTCCTTGAAATTCTCTCATCAACAACATCTCTCGTATTCACAATCACATAATTAATTCACATTTAGTATCAAACACCATCCCATCAATGCTCATTCACATAATGCATGCTTTAGAAATAGATTTCTCATTCATTCACAACTTCAACAAAAACTAAAGACCATACTGCATAAATGTTCTCTCGCTTAGGAGAGCCATTCTCACCTGAGCAACGTTTAAAACAAAGAGCAATCAGAAACTCTACAAGTTCTCACTTGGGCTAGACTTTCTCGCTTAGGCGAGACTGCTCTTACTCAAGCGACAAGTCCTTACCTAGGCGACAACTCGAGCACGGACAAAGATGAGTTTTTGCTATTCTCGCTCAGGTGAGAGCTGCTCACTTGGGCGAGAACAACAAATTCTCAACCTGTTCCCACATGCAACCTAGAAAAATCTTGCATAAACCTCATTGAAAACCATTCTCATACAATTCAAGCTTCAACCCAACACACTAACATACAATCAAGACTAGCAAAAGTAGTTCTTTTGCGAATTTAAAGAAAACAATTTAGCTTCCCTTACCTCTACTGAAACTGGGCTTGGTGAGAAGCAACCCCAAAACGGAAAGGGGTACTGAAACCCCAACTCAACCCACGAAGAATTTAATACTAGGACACAAGGAAAGAATGGGTCTCTGATCAATCTTAGAACAAAGGCAGAGTCTTAGAACTGAAAACAAAAAGGAGATATAAAACGGGAATGTTGACTTACTCGGAGGAAGCAAGCAAAAAGTTGGATCAATAGAGGGCTCTGTGGGGGCCTCACCTCCAAAATCTGATTGCAAGAAAAGAAAGGTTACAAATGGAAAACAAGAGGAGTAATCTATTTGAGAGAGGGCTGATAGAAAGTAGTATGGCAGCAAAGGGTGTTTTGAAGGGGAACTAACTTGAGCCTTCTTACTTAGGCACACAAGGTGAAATAATAAAAGAAAAGGGGGCTCACATTATGTTTGAGAACAAAATTTAATTAAATTATTATTAGTATATGTTAATTTTTATTGTTATTAAAAATGATAGTTAATGAGTTAAAACATTTATTTAGTAAATTATAATTTTGTTTATAAAGAAGAGAATGATTAGTTATTTTTATTCTCTTATAATTCCATTTTCTTCTTTTATCTTTTTGTCTTTTTATGACTACTCTTACCTCTCCTTACTTTCTTCTCTTCTAAGACTCATATTTTTAGTGTCTTGGCAAATTACATCTCTTCAATCTCATCTTTCCCGTGTGTACCAATTTTTCATCCTCATGTCTAGTTACTATGTTTTTTCTTTCTATTTGTGTTGTTGTAGTTTTTATTCTTTTTTGGATTTGTATTAAAATTAGAAATGTGTTTCTTTTGTCCACTTTTGTTTTTCAATACTTTTAGATTAGGGGTTAGCATTTTGGTGGATAATAGATTAATTGGAGCATAATTCAAAGTTGGATTTTCTATAGAAAGATAATTCATGTTGAAGAAAAAAAAAAGACTTACTATCAAGTTGAGAAAAACCTACGTTTTGTGAAAAACGTATTAGACGCAAAAAGAAACAATTTGATGAAAACATTGAGAATGAAATTGTAAAATCTCTTCAAGAATCGTTTAGCATTGATTACTTTTTGTATATAGTAGATAAATAAATTACCACACTTCAGAACAAATTTGAACAATTTAAAATATATGAAGATATTTTTTGTTTTTTGTGTAGTGTTAAAAAATTAAAGTCACTAGATTGTACATTTTTACAAAAAAATGCTTAAACCTTGAAATATCTTTAAAACATGATAATTTGTTGGATAGCGATGAATTTAATTTATTTTCATAATTAAATATCTTAAGAGAAATTATAGATTTGGAAAATGATAAATCAATTGACATTCTTAATTATATAAAAAGATTATATTCTTTTCCAAATGCATATATAACTTTTAGAATAATGTTAACAATTCAAGTACTCTCTAAGAAAGATTAAATAAATTAGTCTTATTATCTATTGAAGAAGAAATGTTAAATGAAATTAATTATGACAATTTAATAAATAATTTTGTATAAAAAAAGCTTGAAAAATAAATTTTAAATAAAAGACCTCATTTTTTAAATTTACTATAGGCCTCCTAAACTCTTGAGTCGTCCCTAACTAGGACTTATTAAGAATCTTTAAAATATAAAAATATTTACTATAGAATAATATATATATTTGTCATATATTTAAATGAATTTTGAAAAATATTATAATATCATTTTGTTAATGGTGATTTCTATTGTGCTTCTTCAAAGTGTGTTTTAAAAATATCCTTATGTGTCTTCATTTTGTTGGCTACCATTTCAAATTATTTTACACATCATTCTATTTTTTTTCTTATTTATCTTTAATAAGAATATAAGTCTAATTTGCCCTCTAAGCTACATTAAAACTGATAAGTATCTAGTATTAGTAAAGTTGTATATCATTCAAACACTTATCGTGTATAAATTTAATGTAAAAGTCACTAAAACAACCCCTTTTGCATTAAAATACAAAATGATAAGAGAGAAGAAGTAATAAAAAGGGAAATTTAATGTATTTATACTGATTTTGTAAGAAAAATGAAGGAAATTAAGATGTTGGTGCTAAGCCTCAAATTTGCAGCTTAACAAGAAGAGATGAAATACGAAAATTCAGAATATAAGCATGCAGTTGAGCAACAATATTGGCATTGAGCCACGTTTTATGAAACCTTCACTACAAGGAAACCTTGAGCTCCAGAATAGCGGCTGAGCATCAAAAGAAAAACCTCATAGGAGGCTCCATGGCTGATCACCAAGGTGACTGCCTAAGCTTGGAGGCAAACCCATTCATGAAGGAAACCTCCATGGCTAGCCTACTTTGATTACAGCTAGAGCAACAGTCAGAATTCTATAAATACAAAGCATATCTCTATTATTTTCGTGTTGATCTTGTGAATCATCCTAGAGAGAGAAACTTCATAGTTAGCTTAGATTTATATTGTTTATCTTTTCTAAGCTATATAAGGAGGAAACTTACTCCATGTTCTTGTTGTATACATCATTATGAGCAACTAACTTCTTCCTCAGTTGGGATTGGATGTAACTCTTAAACTTTGTACTCCACTTGGTTTGATATATATTATGTTCTTGTTTTACATGTAGGTTATTTGATTTGCTTTCTTTGATTTGATGACTTGATCACTCATCATACTTCATCAGTACTAGACAGCAACAACAATTGGTCTAGTATTTAGATCCAATCAAACCTCTTACTACTTGGCATATATCAGACATGGATATGCAACTTTAGTTGGTTTAAAGAGTCTTGTTCTTAATGCAAGGGTTCCTACACTTGAATGGGGACATGCTGCGTATGACTTTAAGTTCTAATTCTACAAGCATGATGTTAGAATTACAATTAAGAGTACTTCAAGGAACATTAAGATAAAGAAAGTAATTATTGATAATAAAGGGTAGTGCAATTGAGTGAAAGAAGCTAAGTTTAATCCCAACCACTTAATCAACATCACTTATCTTTATTTATATTCAAACGTGTTTTCAAACTACCAAAACTAATCCTTGTTACTGTTTTATTACCAAAATTAAAGTAGATTATATATTACTACTTTATCGTACCAAATCCATGTGGATACGACCTTGTTGTGCTACAATTGACCTAGTGCATTTGTTGGATAATTTACAGACCCTCAACTTCTTCTTAACAAAAACCCTTGTACATCTCTACATCTTTGTCGATGCACCTACCATGGTAGTGCAAGTATTGAAATGGGTAATTAGCCAAGAAGGTGAGGTGTGAATTGGCTTTATAAAACTTTGATTACTTTTGAAAACTTAAAACATCTTTAAATTGAATCAGATAAACCACGAAATCAGAATGCAACTATTATTGGATTGTTCACTTTCAATCGATTAAAAACATGGATAAAGGTTGATTTAATTAAACAATTAATAGTGCAATGTAAATCAATATATCAAAATATTAGAATAATTGATTGAAATACTAGGAATTTTGGAGAATTTCGAAATTGCAGATTAACTAAAAAACAACTTGAAAGACTTATCAAGATTGATTAAAATAAATAATACAGATATGAGCCAAGCCTCAGGTTGTGCCAAAACACTTAAGAATGTTGACACGTGAAGCCTGAATGGTGTGTTTTGATGAAGCTTTATTGAACTAACTTGAAGCCATTAATTTGGAATCATGCTCCATTGATGAAGTTATGAAGATTTGATGGTATTCATGTTGAACAAGCCTTGAACGCGTGCCCTCCACATGAATCAATTATTGGGAAAGAATGCTTGATGTTTATAATTCACATTGTACACCTTGTAGCATTAGTTTGATGTATTTGGTCTTTATTGTGTTTTTTAATATTTTTCAACAGGTTAAAATGTATCTTTTAATTTGTTGAATGAATTTTCAACAGGTTAAAAGGTTAGCTACAATAGTCTTAAATTGTGACTTATTCAATTAGTTGATTTATTTTTTAATCGACTAATTTCACTTAAGTTAAGTGAAATCAATTGATTGATTTGAAAATTAACTTGTTGAATTTCGTAACAATTTGACTATAACTATTGTGATTTTCGAAAGAGAGGTAGCAAGACATTTTTTAGCACGAAACTGTTCTGGAAACCTGGGAATTCTCTCTCTTTCGTTATCATAGTGATTACAGCTGATGAAGATTGGTCTTGGATCAATTATTAGAGTTTTTTGCTTGTGTTTGGAGCTTGGAGAAGGTGTTTGTGGTAGGCAGGGCTATGCTACCACTGAGGTTTGATCTTTCTCAAGCTTTACGCGTGTGCCTAGTGGTTTTCCAGGTCTGTAAGAGGTGTCTTGTTGTACTATTGTGATTGTTGTATGATTCAAGAGTCTTTTGTGTGTATTTTGCTTATTTTGAAAGTGTAAGAGTGTAAACTTTGTAAATCTTTTGAAATAGTGCAAAATTAGGCTCGGGTTGCCTTGACAAACTGGATGTAGCTCAAGTTTGAGTGAACCAATATAAAACTCTTGTACATAAATCTTTTCTCTAACCCTTTTCTCTTGCATTATCATTCAAAGTTTAAAGAATTTGAATTTAAATCATCTTTTTTATATTCTTGAGTGTTTTGGTGGCATCTATAGCATTGAGCATATAACTCATTGGAACCTATCTTGATTGATCTCTTACATTGTTCTTGCTTTAAATCACAAATATGCATTTCTATATTTTTCCCAGTATTTTAGTCGACTATTTTTCTAATTCAATCGATTGATTATACCAGTATATTTGTCTAGTAAAATCAATCAACTAACTTTGTTTTTGATCAGTGGAAAGTATATTATCCATAGGTGTTTGCATCCAAACTTGGTCATCGAAATTGATTCAATAAACAAATTTAAACCTTCACAAGACATCATATTTTTAACTAGTCAATTCAACCCCCCTTCTTGGCATTTCAACAATTTCAAAACTTACAAATAACATATACAAGATTGTTCGATTCAAATTTCTTAAAACTTTAAAACACAAATAAAGAGAGAAGAGATGGAGTCAAACACAAGGACACAATTTTTTTATATTGGTTCACTCAAATCTGAGCTAAATCTTGTCAAGGTAACCTGAGCTTGACTTGTACTATTTCAAAAGATGTAGACAAAATTACACTTTCAAAATAAGCAAAAACACAACCAAGACTCTTGAATCCCACAAGACTCTCAACAAGTGTTGACATGAGAAGCCAAGGTGGTTTGCTTCTTGAAGATTTGATGAAGATTGAATGAAGCTCTTTTGAACTATCTTGAAGCTATAAACATTGGAATGAAGTCTACATTGATGAAGGAAAGGAGATTTGATGATATCCATGGTGATCAAGGCTAGAATGTATGCTCTCCATGTACTTACATCATTAAGAAAGTGTGCTTGTAGTTTGTAATTCATGTTGTAGACCTTAAAGCATTAATTAGATGTAGTTTGGTCTTTGGTGTGTTTTTTAATCTGTTGAATGGTTTTCCAACAGGTTAAAATATCTCTTTTAATCTGTTGAATGGCTTTTTAACAGGTTAAAAGGTTGGCTGCAGTAGTCTTAAACTGCAACAAATTCAATCAATTGATTTAATTTTTAATCGACTGATTTCACTTAAGTTAAGTGAAATCAACCGATTGATTTGAAAATCAACCTGTTGAATTTCGTAACATTTTGACTATAAAAGTTGTGATTTTTGAAAGAGAGGTATGTTGATCATTTTAGAGCACGAATTGGTTCTGGAAACTTTTGGAAACTCTCTCCTTCGTGATCATAGGTGTTGCAGCTGTTGAAGATTGATCTTGGATCAATTCTTGAAGCTTTTGGCTTGGTTTGAAGCTTGGAGAAAGTGGTTTGCGGTAGGCAAGACTGTGCTACCACTAAGGTTTGATCTTTCTCAAGCTTTGTGTGTGTGCCTGGTGGTTTTCCAGGTCTGCAAGAGAGTTCTTGCTGTGCTGGTGTGATTCTTGTGTGATTCAAGAGTCTTTTATGGTGTTTTTGCATATTTTGGAAGTGTAAGGGTGAATTCTTTGTAAAACTTTTGAAATAGTGCAAAGTCAAGCTAAGGTTGCCTTGACAAACTGGATGTAGCTCAAGTTTGAGTGAACCAGTATAAAAATTCGTGGTGTCATCTCTTCTCTAACCTTTCTCTCTTGCATTTTCATTTTAAAGTTTCAAGAACTTGTGCTTTAATAATCTTTTTCATGTTCTTGCATGTTTTCATAGCATCTGAAGCATTGAGCATGTATAATCATTTGGAACTGATCTTGATCATTCTTGAGCATTGTTTCTGGTTTAAAATTCAAATTCATATTTCTGCATTTTTCCCAGTATTTCAGTCGACTGTTTTTCAATTTCAATCGATTGATTATACTAGAACATAATCTGTTTAGTAAAATCAATCTGTTAACTCTGTTTTTGATCGATTGAAAGTGTATAGTTCAGTACTGTTTGCATCCTAACTTGGTGATCTATTTGATTCAATTAAAGGAGGATTTTAGCTTGCAAAAATAGCCTAAAGTTTTAACTAGCCAATTCAACCCCCCCCTTCTTGGCTTTTCAACCATTTCAAAACTAACATCTATGCTATTTATAACTGTTTGAATCAAAGTCACATATTAATAATATTATCCCATTCACCTTTCTTAGTCGTTATATTTTATTGTACATGGCTAATTTTCTTAGCAATAAATTATTTTGTTTTGATTCATGCACATTAGTTTTGTAGATTTATTTATTTATCCCTTCTTTCCTGGGTTGGCTTAATGGATACATAAGATAATGATAATTTTTTTATTCTTTCAGATGCTTGCCTACCTGTTACATTTTTATTTGAGTTTTAGATAGTGGGTTGAAGAGAGTTTTAAATATGGACCACCCTAAGAGTAACCCTTTAGTTTTGGTTGATGATCTTGCATCTGAAACTCCTGGTCCATCTGAAAGTGCAACCACAAATAAAAAGGAAGTCTCAAATGTTTGGAATTTTTTCACAAAAGTAGGAAAAGACAAGGATGGCATTGAAAAGGCTGCTTGTAAGTATTGTGGCAATAACTATAAAGTTGGAAAAAATCCTATTACTAAAAATAATTATGGGACTTCGCATCTAAGTCGGCATGTCAACGTGTGTAGAAGTATTCCAAACATAGATATGGATATGAATCTTTATCAAGAAGGAAAGTTTGGGACACGAAGAATCAATCAAAAGATTCATCGTAAGTTACTTGCGAGAGCCATAATCAAACATAGTCTTCCTTATAATTTTGTTGAATATGAAGGAATTAGAGAGTGGATAAAATACATTAATCCTAATGTTGACATGAAATGTAGGAACACTACTGTTTTAGATGTGGAAAAGGAATACATGGAAGAGATGGATAAAGTTAAGCAAAGCATGTCTAGGATTCCTAATAGAATTTGTTTAACTTCTGATGTTTGGACTGCAGTTACTTCTGAGGGCTATATTTGCCTAACTGCACACTTTGTTGATGAAAACTGGAAATTGACAAGTAAGATTCTTAATTTTTGTCGAATGAAACCACCACACACTGGTGTTGAACTAGAAAGTGTTGTGTTTGATTGCCTAAAGCAATGGGGTATTGAAAAGAAAATTTTCTCAATTACCTTGGACAATGCTTCTGCAAATAATATCTTGCAAGACATTTTGAAAAGCCATCTTTGTGTTCATAGAAATTTATTATGTAACGGTGAGTTTTTCCATGTACGATGTTGTGCTCACATCCTTAATTTGATAGTTCAAGATGGTTTAAAGGTATCTGACAAAGCACTTCATAGTATTAGAAAGAGTGTTAAGTATGTTAAATCATCAAGTGGAAGAACTCTCAAATTCAAAGAATGTGTTAGCGATGCTGGCATAAATATAAGCATTGGTTTGAGATTAGATGTAACTACAAGATGGAATTCAACTTATTTGATGCTTGAAAGTGCAATCAAATACAAAAAGCCTTTTGAAATTCTCAAAGTGGTTGATAGGAATTATAAAAATTGTCCATCTTTTGAGGAATGGAATAGGGGAGAGAAAATGTGTCAATTCTTATAACCATTTTATGAGATCACAAATGATGTCTGGTTCATTTTATCCCACTTCAAACTTGTATTTTATGCAAATTTGGAAAATTCAGCTTATCATTGAAGAGAATTTGTTGAACGAAGATGTCACCTTAAGGAAAATGACTTTGAATATGAAAGACAAGTTTCAAAAGTATTGGAAGGGGTATAATATTAGGTTAGCTTTTGGAGCTATTCTTGACTCACGACTAAAGGTTGATTTTATAACGTATTGTTATAAAAAATTGGATCCTTTGACCTATGGAGAGAAAACAAAGAAAGCGTTAGAGAAGTTCAAGAGGTTGTTTAAAGAATATGTAAAAAACTTGTCTATTCCTAGTGTTTCTCTTTCCCAATCACCTACTGAATCCATCTCAATGTCTCAATCTAATATTGAAGGGAGAAAGTTGAAGAGATCGAGGATTATTTCTGTAAGCATTTTATACCTAGTGTTCATTGTTTTCAATTTTTTCTTGTTTCATTTTGATAATTAATATGTAATGCATTGTAGGATTTTAAAATGTATCAAAATGAATCAAAATCTATCGTTGGCAAGAACGAGATAGATGCTTATTTAGATGAACCAACAATAGATGATGATGAAGACAGAGAAGATTTTGATGTACTCAAATATTGGAAAACTAGTGAGAAAAAATTTCCCATATTGTCTATAATGGCTCAAGATGTGCTTAGTATTCCCATTACTATAGTTGCATCAGAGTCAGCTTTTAGTAAAGGTAGGCGTGTACTCTCTAAATATAGAAGCTCCATTCTTCCTGATCATGTGCAAATGTTGATTTGTACTCAAAATTGGTTACATGGATTTTCTGAAAATCCTAGTGGTAAGTTTATATGTTGTTAGTTTTAAAGTCATTTTACATTAAATAATTAACTCTAGACTAGTGATTTGATTGTATCAATTGGTTATGTGATAAATGAAGTTATTGAAGATAATTTTGGCCATGAGGGAATCATTGATGAGTCTAAACTTCTTGAAGATGTTGAAAGTCACCAACAATGACACTTCTTCAGGTTCTCTTATATGCTTTGTCCATTATCACAATATATTTGGTGTTTAATTCTTTAAGTCAAACATTTCATTTGTAAAATAGATTAATGTAAAGGAAATGTTGAGGATCTTCCCAAACATATTAAGATTGAAGTTGAGAAATCACTTTCAGAATTTAATTGTCTTAAAAAGACAAATTCTTTGAATATCAATTACCTTTTACTTTTTAAATCCATGGTGTTTAATTCTTTGAGATAAACTTATTCATATTGTGTGAAATGTGTCTAATGTTGACATAAAACTGCACTATTTTTTAGATTATCACAATTGAACTTCTGGACAAGTATAAAAAAAAAAAGTGAAGCTAAATTGGAAGTAGTGGATGTGTTGTTTTAAGCTATTTTTTCCTGTGAAGTTATGTAGAAGAGTTGGAATTTAATTTTGTATTGACTAATGTTGTTTACGGTGCAATAGATTATTAACATTTTTTTGCACTTTTTTTATCAGGGAGGAGGGATCTACCCTATGTCACATGGAATGGGGAGGAAAGGATGATTTTTTGTTTATTTCTTCACTTGAAATGTTGATTTTTGTTATGTGTATGTTGTTTTCCTCTGCAAATGTTAACTTTTGGTGAATTGGAACAAGACTAAAAAACAGTGAAGATGCATATGTTGTTTTGTTGTGTTTTTTATTTAGTTATTTCCATTTTTTCTTGTATTCAGAATGAATATTTTTTTCTAAAAAAAAGGCCCATGGGCTGGCCCTATACCATAGGACTTTGTGGGCTTTTTGATCTTGTGGGCTTTTCCAATGAGGGGCTTTTGGGCCCTGTGGGCTTTTCTAACCCCAGCCCATGTGGGTCAGGGCCAAACCATGAGAAATGGGCCAATTTGACAAGTCTACCTAAGGCAGCCAAACACTTCTCACTCCTGCCATTCTTGCAAAAAATAGTACCTTACTCTCTCCTTTTTTCCCCTCAATAGAAGCTCTGCTAGGGTTTGAATCTCCTCCATCTTCAAGCTAGCTCAACTCCGTCCTATGTCACATAAGTTGATCTCCAACCCGTATCCCCTTCCCTCTAGCTATATTTTTGTGTTTTCAGTTAGGGTTTACTGTAGTGAGCTTGTCTTAAATCTGTTCCTCTATTTTTCCAACTTCTTAGTCCATCCCTAGAGCTGTTGTGCTCACTGTTTAGCGTCAAAGTATTTTGCTAGCTATTTCTAGGTAAGGGAAGCTAGAGTTTCACACTTTAATATATATATTGTTTTATTTCAGTGTTGTTTAGTGCTCTTGGTGATTGTGTGATGTTTAAAATGATATGAACATGTACTGTGCGTTATTATGGGTGGATTTCTATGCTGGCATGCATGAACAGTGGAGCAGATTTGATAATCTCGCCCAAGCGAGTGGGTCTCACCTGAGCGAGAGTATCAGAAAACCCTCCCAAGGGTTGTGCAAGTTATCGCAGGCGACGAGCTCCAATCTTAAGCGAGAAGTCATCTTGCTCAGGCGAGGAGGTCTTGCCTAAGCGAGAGAACGCGACGGCACCACTGTTCCTTTTTCGAGCTTTCACCTAGGCGAAGGGAGCTCGCCTGAGCGAGACCTTTCTGCCTATGCGAGAAGCTGGGCGAAAGGCATGCTGGCTCTGTTTGTTTCTCTGTTCTTGGTTGTTTACCATATGTTTGGAATAAATAAACTTGTTAAAGCATGAGATGAGTGAACATGCATGAGTAAAGTGGTTTATGGGTTGTGGATGATGAGTATGGCATGATCTTGGCATGTAATGAGTATGGAATGGTTGGTTATAAAAGTAACATGGAATTGGTGTGAGCATGAATGTTATATTGCTTAATGAAACATGTTGTTGGTATGGTTAGGATGTAACATCCTAGCCGAAAATTACTTATTAAAATAAAATAAAAATAAAACTCAATAAAACAACCTTATTTATTAATCATCAATTTCGCAAAACGCGGGAAATATTTAAAACTTTACGTTCAACGCGCCAAAAATAGATAAAATGTTTCGCATTAAGACTGTATTACAATTGAAATGATCTATAAAATTATTACAATAACACCATGGTCCAAATACAATAAACTAGTGAGGAAATTTCCCAAGAGATCCCCACTACGTCCCTATGCACCTGTCCGCTCACCTGCATCAACATCTGCTCCCATGTAACAAGTTACATGATCATCGCCACACACACACAGATAGGGTGAGCACATTTAAATAAAACCAAGCAATAAAATATGAAATACAACATCAAAACAGTTAAACCCCGGGTTAGTATTCTTCTTCCTCTTTCTTTACTTCTCCACTTCCAATACTTTCATTAGATGTCTATCATTTCTATACCCTTTAGGTGAGAACGATGATCGATCTTTGCTGCACGAGTGTCTACTCGCCCCTCCGACTACAGGCCACCACCTGATAGTCCACATGTGGGAATAACTTTGCCACAGCATCTCACCGTGACACCAAGTGGAGCTCCCCGAAACAAACATAAAGTTTGTAACTGTTCCAGACTACCAAAACTCTATCAGAATCACTCTGAAGAGGGCAATCACCCGAACCTTGCCGTACGAGCCACAACTCGCACATTCCACTGGACTTCCTAAACCACTAGGCTACAACCTTGAGTGGTCACGTGTTACCCTAATACAAGATTACACTCGTAACTGGGTCCCCAGCCAAAGCATCGCATCATGAACATCCACCACGCCGCCAGGCACCACTCGCCGCCACCGCCTGACGCACCTGCCCGCGCCGCCAGGCGCCACTTCACCTTCAGGACCTCTGCTATGTCATACCGCCTGGCGGAACTACCCCTACCACCAGGCGCCAAGCGTCAACAGTGGCCACTGCCACTAATTTGTTTCCGTCCGCCTGGCGGCTCATTCACGCCGCCAGGCGCCATACCAATAGTGCTTTGTTACTGATTTATTGGCACATTAAACAGGTCCCAAGGGACCTCAAATCACACATACCACAACTCACAGCACATGTACAATTATCCAATTATGCTAAAATGACTCGATCAAAATGCTCACATCTTTGTCAATGCCAATAAATAATACTTTCATGTCAAGGATTACATTCTTTTACAAGTGCTATTTAAACATGTTGTAACACACTCCAGAACTCAAGTCACATACCTCAGTAGTTGAATACTAATTTATCTCATACCAATTCATATACCAATGTTACACATAATTCTGACATTACTACAAATAACGTGCCATAATAGCTACCCCTAATAAACATAATTCTACTTCGTACCATCTCTTCACGATCACCACATTCTAGTTCACATTTTTCATTTTTTTACTATATTATCCTACTTTCTGGAATATATCTCAGCACTTACAGCTTAACCTTTATGGCATCCATCTCATTATATCACTTTTCCCACCCTCGTTATCTCTAATCTTCCTTAATTCCGAACATACCATATTCATATAAATTTTTCCATTTTATACATATACATTTATAATGTATTTCTGATTGAAAAGCCAACACCACAAAACCCATATTAACCAACCAAAATAAGCTACACTGTTAGGCCGCCTGGCGGCAGCTCATGCGCCGCCAGGCGGTGCATGCCAATCTGGGTTTTGCCCAGAATTTCCAACACTGCACTATGCTCAAATATCCTAATTTTATGATACTTACCTTCGTCCTAACATTTTGCTATATGCACATGCCATACAGTGTTCATACAGTACTCATATTATCGTCAATTTTGGATAATCAATACACCTTTCATTACAACACTTCAACAATCGTTGTCCCCGATCCCAACATGAATTCCACAACCCCAAATTCACACAACATACACAACTTCAATATATCATGATCATCTGCAGACATTCACCATATAATATTCATGTTCGTGCATATAAATTATCATGGCGCATCACAGGAAACATCAAGAACATCAAAACAAAGAAACAGCGTCACAGTGCTTGTGCCGCCTGGCGGTTCATCCTCTGCCGCCAGGCAGTTCATGGAGAAAACCCAGAAAACATTTAGATTTGCATGTGCCGCCTAGCGGCAGTTCATGCGCCGCCAGGCGGTTTTTGGAAAAATCCAGAATACGTGAAAGAAAGCAGAAAGTGATGTTTTCCCCAATTCAAGTATGGCCCAGAATACATCTTCATATAATACAGAAATAAACATGTAATACGAACTCCCCTAACCTAGAATTCCTTCGCTTAAAATGGCACGTTTGTCTTCTTTCCTTGAACTCCAACAACTCCTCAAGCTCTCCCGCTGTCCAGCCCTTCAATCCCACTCTCTACTCACTGTTTCTCTCTGAATTCGTACAACCCTCAATACCCTAATTGTGCAGACTCCAAAACCCTCCTCTCTCACACAATTAGCCTTTTAATTGGGTCTTAATTATGGTTTAAAGGCATAAACGAAATTGCTTGTGATAAGTGTCATTCAAGACGATTATGGGATTGTTTTTCAGCCCCTTTGAATGCCTTAACGTGGCTGTTGGTGTTCTACCTCCTCTCTTCTTTGCCAAAAATCAAGTTTAGCAAAAAGAAAACTTATTTTAGGTCTCACCAAGGTTTGAACCCCCAACCTTGCAATTATTAAGTCAATGCTAAACCATCAAACCGATTCATGTTTCTTGCTAAACTAACATAACTAAATTACTATATTCTTACTTAACATGCACTTTCATAATATTAAAACAATAATTAAATAACACATAATTGGCATACATAGGACTCGAACCTAAGTCCTTTCACACAATTAAAGTACTCTCAACCATTTGAGCTAACACTTGTCCACATCATATCAACCATTATTAAATACCATAAAGGCTTCCACAACCCGCATTTATTAATTAATTATTTATTTAATTAATTAAATTTCACGGGTCTTACATAGGACGTAATTCCACGATAGTTTCGTGGTGGTGCCTCATTGATTAGGATGTAATTCCATGAATCTCTAGGTGAGATCTTATGGTGGTGCCTCATTCGGTCAGGATGTAATTCCATGACCCCTGTTAGTGGGTGTTCATGGTGGTGCCTTATTTATATAATTTAGTAAGGATTCAAGGTAAGGATTGCATCCTGACACTCTAAAGAGTCAGTTAGTCTCACATAGAGTGTACTGACTTAAGTGGTGAGAGTACCAGGAGGCCTGGAACACTTTAAGGGCTAACCTTGTGTGTGGGGGATGAAACACTGAAACAATCAGCTCGGTATAGCAGCTCGGTAGGGCAGTAAAGGCCACCACAAGTGCAAGCATCCGCTGAATCTGACTAATTATATGTATCCGGATGATTCGTGTCTTGAGTCTTAGTGTATTGTTTGCAAGTCATAACATGTGTGGTTGACGTGTGTATCTTGGAATATGAAAGTGTATGTAATTGTATGATAAACCATTTTCTACTATAGCTTACCCCTTTTGCTTGTTTGATTGTTATGTATGTGGTCTTCTCTTTTTGCGATGATCATCAATTTATTGATGTGAGCAGATGCGAGAAATCCTCGTTGTCAATAGGGAAATAGTGACTCTGCTGCATAGCCTACCTGGGCTGGATTCCATTTAATTGGGCTTTTCTTTTAGGGCTATGGCCCATGTATTGTCTTGCCTCTGGGCTTTATTTTGAATTACTGTTGATACTTTACTATACTTTATTATTGGCATCGTGGTGCGCCCTAGTTCATTCCTGGTTCCTTTTGGGATAACTGTAAGATGTAACGCTTATACTCCAGGTCCTTACTTATTATACTTTCCCGTGTGACATTTCTTTTAATTAAAGTTATTAATTAAATGGGGTGTTATAGAAGAATTTCGTTATTTAAAAAGAGAAGTACCATTATTAAGTAATAGGCTCCTAAAATACTCAACATTTTTAAATCAGTGTACTAAATTTTGGGTTCATGTACCTTAATACGATATAGTTCATAATTGGTATTGAGTTCACATTCAACATGACTTTGACATAATGAAAGCATGGCATATGTTTTGAATTTTGAACATAAATTAAATTAAAGTTCTTTCAGTGTATCTACTTATGACCTCATATTAGGGATTACAAATAAATTTGTCTTGTGGATATTATACCCATAGGGCTGTACGTACAAAGAAATATAATTTTTTTTTTTGCAAAAAGCAGCATAAGTCAGGTACCACAAGTCGAGAAGTCAACATCCAGACGCACATGATCGTACCTCACAATCTTAAATATATAAACATGTTAAGATTGGGAGGCTGATGTGTTGTACAAAGACATGGTACCCCCTTCCCCTCCCAAGGTACACAACATAGGGGATTGATGGTAGTACATGACCTAGGGGGCTAATAGGACCAGGAACCCACCCCCATCCTTGATGTACATGGCGTAACCTAGTAATGTAAGATAACATGTACTCTGATCATGCTGATTTGCCAAGTCAGTATAATCACCTCAGATGAGGTAAATCCAAGGTTAATTAGGTCATTCTCATTAGTAGGTAATTTGGCTAGTTGAACTAAATCCCAACCAGGTAAGACCCATGAAACCTAGTATAAAAGACACATTTTACGAATTACATTATTATGTTTTATTCTGACATCTTACCCCATATATATATCGGACTAACTTTGGCATCAAAATGTCTTTTGAAGGCATATGCCCTCCTTCGTTTGAGACTAGAAGATGAGACACCCTTGAAGCTTGTTTAGGAGACTTTACAGGATATACTTTGACCTTGTAAGAACAATTGGCGCCCACCGTGGGGCAGAAAAATATTTTCTAAAGACAACTATGAAAGTTAGAAGATTTGAAAGATGGTATCTATAAGACCCGAGAAATTTATTAATTAAATAAATTATTAATTAATAAATGCGGGTAGTGGAAGCCTTTATAGTAATTAATGGAGTGAGCCTAGAGTAGAATAAGACTCCCTTTTAAACTCTCAACTCATATCAGGGCAGGCAGGGAAAGACTGAGACTATCGATACCAAGTCGGGGTTGATGAAAGATCACAGGATGGATACCCTATGGTTTGGTTGGTCTCTATGTCTGCTTCACTTCGTAGCATTAAGGGGATAATGCAATGAGGGAACTTTCCAGAAACCGCCTGGCGGCATTGAAGACCCGCCAGGCGACACATGTGACTTATACTGGATTTCTGGGTTTCTGTTAAGAATCGTCTAGCGCTGAAGAGCTACCATCAGACGACGTGTGTCAGTGTTCTGTTCATGAAAAATGTTATTTTTTTTTGTTTTCGTGTTTTCGCGAAGTAGGTATCACCGAACGCTGGTTTTGTACCGTCAACCGCCAGGTTCCTGACATTTGGGAGTTGGGTGCCACAGATTTTTCTAGTCTGCGCAGTTTTTATAAAAATGTGTTTCCTGATTCGTTATCTGTCTGATTTAGGTGAAATTTTGACAAGCGATTCATAACATGTTTTTCTTCACTTTGAACGTGGAGATTTGCATTGGCTATTTGCAGCTGGAGATATACGTCACTCATGATTGGTTGTTTCAATTCCCTAAGAGTGTGATTATTAATGGATGATTAAGTGTGCTTAAGTGCTAGTATGACCTTGATTGGTGAATGTGTATATATATATATATATATATATATATATATATATATATATAAGAGTATATATATGTGTGTTTTATGTGTGTGTTTTTGGAAGTGCTTGTTGAGCCATATTGAATATATGAATCTATATATGTTAGCTCGAATGTATAATGTTATAAGTGTGTGAAAAAGGCCACTATTGATGATATCACTATGGTAGAGTATTGCATTATCATGATGGGTTTTAGGCAAGTATGGGAACATGATAATCATACTTTAAATGTAATGGAATTGCGGGGGCATGCAGAATAAGTATATAGCTTTGATTATGTCTTATGTGGTGTATGTGAATTGTATACATGTAAAGGGTTGGGAAAATGATAAGTAGAAAATAACATGGTTTGGACTTATCTATGAATGTTTTAAGGAGCATGAGTTGTGTTTGCTATCTTATAGTGGTTCCATGAAAATGTGTGCTGGTTGGCAAAATATATGTTTTAATGGGTGATACTTGTGTACATGTATGCTAAAGCAATCTAAATTGAGATTGTGCATGTGAGTCATGTTGATTTCTTAAATCCTATATTCTTGACTGTGGATATGCATAATTATAAGAGTAGGATTGATCTTACTCTGTTTGGGTGCTAAAACCAGTAAAGTTTCACTATTGATATAACGCTTGGCGGCATATGGGAGGCTGCAAGGCGATAGGACAATCAGAGATATCCCTAGAACGTGTGGTGCCTGGCGGTGAGGAGTGACCCGCTAGGCGATAGCCTTAAAAATAGTGGGTCAAGATCTGACTAGCGCCTGGCGGTGAGAGGTACCCATCAGGCGATCTGTGCTGTGATTTTTCTTGGCAACGCTTAGGCAATGCCAAGCGATAACATAGAGAGCATTGTGCTCTGTTGGTTTGCGTTTTGTGTGTTAATGATGTGAGACTCAGACCAGGAGATGCTTGTTTGTGTCATGAGTGGGTAGGTTCATGGCTGGTGGTGAACACGTGATAATATGAGCGAGGAGATTCATATTATGATGCTTTTGTTTGAGTATATGAGCGGGGAGGTTCGCATGTTTCATGCTCACACTTGAGGGCTGGTGTGAACGGGGAGGTTCGTAGTTGTTGGATCACGTGTGTTGGACTATGGGCAAGGAGGTCCGTAGAGTTAGACTACGAGCGGGAAGGTTCATAGAGGCAGAACCACGAGCGGGCAGGTTCGTGAAAGCATCATATATCCTAGGTCCATGGCCAAGTAATTGCTTGGTGATTTGGATGTGCGTGGCCTACGAGGCTTTGGGTGAAACCTTAAGGATGAACTTTGCTATAGCATTCCTTGAGTTGTGGCTCAGAATGGTATCCCTTGAGTTGTGGCTCGGGATATTGGGTAAACACGTGGCATTCCTTGAATTGTGGCTCGAAATGACATCTCTTGAGTTGTGGCTCGGGATGATGGATGAACACGAGGAACTCTTGAGTTGTAGCTCGGGGTAACGAGTGTTGCCGATGTGAGTGTATGAGTTGTGGCTTGTACGAATGGGTCCAGATAGATTGCCCTCCTCAGTATTTGGCTGGCGAGTTTGGTAGTCTTGAGACGTTACGGACTATGTTCGTATTGGGAACTCCACCTAGCGTTATAGAGTGTGGTCTGTAACAGGTTTCCCGCACGTCTTCTACAAGTTGTGGCTTGTAGGTAGAGGCAGCAAATGGTATCTTGAGGTTATCATCTAAAGACGTAGAATGCGGGTAACATGGTGGTGGCCATGTGATATGAAATCAAAGGATAGAATTCCTATGGTGATCTATGTTTATATATTTTGAATATATATATATATATATATATATATATATATATATATATATGTGTGTGTGTGTGTGTGTGTGTGTGTGTTTTTATATATTATTATCTCACCCTATCTGCTTGTGTTTGGCGATGATCGTGTAATTCATTACACGGGAGCAGATGATGTTGCAAGAGGTGTGGGTGAGGCATATCATCAAAGAGAGGGTTAACTGGGAAAAGCTTTTATTGGGTGTTATAATTATTGTTTTTATGAACTTTGTAAACAATGTTTTACTGAGTTATGAGTTTGGATATTGTATTGGGTTTTATAAATTATGGATATTGGATAATTTCTGATTTAATAAATGTTTTAAAATTTCCTGCATTTTTGAAAAATGAAGTATAATAAATGATGTTTAATATTTATTTCTATTTTATTTTAGTTAAATTAGTAATATCTGACCGGGATGTTATAGTATCCACCATAAGCAGAGTTGTGGAAGCAAGATGGGTGAAACCCTTTACTAATCTGGCACTATATTTGAGGACCAAGCAAAGATGCAACAAGAGTTTGCCGACTATAAGAAACGCAATGATGAGAAAATGGAAGCCTTGAAAGAGATGAATGCTAGGCTAAAGAGAAAAGTCGAGGTCGACAGGCAGCTCAAAGGAAAGGAAGTCAATGACACTGTGCATGAAGGGCAAAGGATGAGTGCCCACGAGATGAAGGAAGAGAGCGAGTATAATCCTACCCAAAGGACCAAAGGAGTAACCAATAACTCCTTAGTCAGCAAAAAAAGTCATCGACACCCTTTCGTTGATGGAATCACCGAGACCACTCTTCCTAAACAATGGAAAGCATCCACAGTTTGCTATGATAGCTCCACTAACCCTAACAAGTACATATATGTGTATACAACTAGATCAACATCTACTCAACCAATGATGTCGTCCTATGTAAGGCATTTTCTTCTAATCTAGGAGGACCTGCCCTAGATATGTTTGCCAACCTACCACCATTCTCCAAAGACTACTTTGATGTGTTAACTTCTTCTTTTTCCACTTACTTCGAAACGAGCCGATGGCATGATGTCACCTCACTCTCCCTACTTAACATAAGACAAGAACAAGAAGAGTATTTGAGAGCCTACATAGATAGATTCAGAATGACCGTACTCAAAGTTAAAGATTCAAACTCTAATAGCACATTGCACTATATGATTAATGACTTGTAGGTTGGGCCATTCGCTAATGAGGTATGCATGTACCCCCTGTTAATATGAATGACCTAGGGTTGAGGGTCACTAGGTTTCTTGCAACTAGAAGACATGAAGAAGTACAAAGCTCAGGCAAAGATCGACATTGTCTGGTTAAGAAGAAAAAAGTCGAGAAGCCACAACCCCTAAAGGTAATGCATGGCCACAAGAGCGTAAACCTGTCCAATATATGAACTACACACCCCTCAAGAGGCTCTTTACAAGCCGACCTCATCTGATCCCCAAGAAAGTTTTAGAGCTCCCCGGATGCATACATGAACAAGTATTGCAAGTATCATCATAATAACGGTCACAAAACAAATGAGTGTTAGGCCCTTAGAGACAAAGTGGAAGAGTTTATCAAAGTTGGGCATCTCAGGCGCTTTGTCAAAAGAGAAGATGAAGGAACGAGAAGGCATGACGGGGTTGGGTACCGCAAGTACGACAATAGAAGGGACGATAAAAGAGGAGACGACAGGAGACAGGAATAAAGAGCAAAAAGGCTACCACAACAAGACAATAGGCAGAAAGATCACCAAGATGAATGCTTTACACACACCAAACCAACTTAATCCAAACAATAGCTAACAATTTAAAATCACATCACCAGTGAACCAACCAACCAAAGCACAATCAAAGCACAAGAAATTAAAGTTAACGTCCCTTACCTTAGTTAAACAACCTTTTCTCTCAAAGATGCTCTCTAAAGCTATATCTAACATAGGAAAGTCTAACTTGACAACAAAGATCTCACTTGGTAATCTAAGCATATCACCTAGATCATTGAGCAACATAGATTCACTAAGTGCACCTTTGAGTCACATGCATAGCCTTATAGCTCACATGCAACTTAGAGTAAAAGTACCTCAAAAGGGATATAAAAAAAGAACTTACTTTGTTCTATTATTTGATCGAGTGATTGTGTATATCTATTTGCTACGAATGATTATACAATCTTTTATCTTCAAAAGGATGAAGGTAGCGATCAAAAATATCGAGAGAGGATAGAGAAAAAATTTAAGGAGTAATGATTTTATAAAAATGAACTTTAATTATTAGAAAATCTATTTATAGTTTAAACCTTTTATTATTAAAATATTATAGGGTTTTTCTTTTAAAAACCTTTAATGAAATTTTTAAGTTTTCACGTCTAGACAAAAATTAAGAAATTTTTAAATATTTTCATATTTTTAAAAGCATTAAGAAGTATGTGGAATATAAAAAATAAAATAAAAAATCATATTTTTATTCTTCGATCCTTGTGTCACTTAAAATTAATATTTTTTTATGATATGTATTAATCCTTTTCGCATGTAAGATTATATATACAAGTTTTATCTCTCACATTGATCGTATTAAATTTAAACATGATTTTCTTCCATGTACGATACCTATGATTCATAACAAAACTGCAAAAAGAAATTATAAAATAAGATTTGTGTAGCTGTCTTATTCAAATCGTATTTTATAAAAAAAAAATATTATATTTAACAACATAAGTATTTAATTAACTTCTCAAATAGGAGATAAAGAGAATCACTGACAAAAAATGTTATATTTAAAAAAAAAGTGTTAAGAAATATAATATTTTCTAAGTACACACATTTCCCATTTGTTCTTTAGATTGTGACTATGTTGTTTCCTCACAACCCTTACATTTCCATTTTTGGTTCACCTTTTCTTTTTCTTTTCGTGTATTTATTTTTTCCCTCTCAATTGTCTATGTAAGTTTTGTTTAGGATTCTTCCCCATTTTGTGTCCTACTAATTTTATTTGCTTGTTCTTTTTCATCTTAATTTTGCTAAAAGTGTGTTTTAATTTTCAGTACTGTGATTTTTTTACATTAGTCTTTTGGTTAAGGTTTAAGATGACTATTACAACTTATTGAACTTGTCTTGTTCATCTTGATTCCTATTTAGTTTATTTAATTAGATATTGATTAGAGTTATAGTTCATTTTTGCGTCATACCTTTGCGGAGACTTTTTCTTTCTTTTGATTTTCTATAGTTGATTGCTGTTTTTGTTTTGTATTTGATTTTCCTTAGATGTGTTTGTGGAAATGCCTCAACTAAATTCTATTAAAGAAAAAAAAAATCACTACTTTATTTTTTTTCCTTTACTTTTCTAGTTTATTTTTCTGGTGCATATGATTAAAGACGAGAACAAAAAACTGAGAATTTAGTGAAATATAACTTAAAACCAAACATGTTTTGGTTTCTTTCTTTTTATGCTATAGTATGCTTTTTGATGAGGTGTGGAAAAATGGATTATCTTGTAATAAAACTATGATGATTCATCCCTAAAAGGGATTGAGATTGACATGAGATAGAGAGATACACGTTGAATGGATTGAGACAATGTGGCATGAAGAAGGCAACTTCTAAACAAAGCCCAACATTTTTTTTCTCCCAATTTATGTTGTCCACATCACCTTTCTCCCAAATTTTAAAACCCTCTTTCTGTATGCGTGCTTACCGCACCTCCCAAAACTCAAAAGTAAGTTATATACATAGGTAGGTATAAATGAATGAATTTTGGACTTTCAAATTTCTATTAATATTAATATATGTTTATTTTATTTTTCTTATTTAGAAGGGGGCGTGGCAAAGTATATTATATATGCCCATACATACCCTATTTTTTAGCACTCTTTCTCTCTCTCCATTCCTATTGCGACTCTCTTCTCTCTCCTCTCTCTTCGCCTTTCTCTTTCTCTCTCTTTCAGATTTCTGTCTCTCTCATCTTTCTCTCTCCGGAAGGGCAAACCCTAAAGACCGTTTGCACCCACCAAGTAAGTTTTCTCTCTCCTATCTCCTCTTTCTCTCTCTTTCTCTCTTTCTTTCCGCTTTCTCTCTCTCCCTCTCTTTCCTTAAAAATTTGAATATGGGTCCTCCTTCTACCGTTCAGCTTCTGCCTCAATATAAATCATTTGTTGTGTGAATTTGTTTGTCTTCGTCATTATTACAAGCCAGATCTGTTCCCAAATTTTGGAACCCTAAAATGGGAATTGGGGATCTTCAAGCCGGGCTCCACTTTTTTGTGTGTTCTCTGTGGTTTATGGAAAAATGTAGAAACGATGATGGCGTTCGGATCGTGGGGTTTTCATTTTGCGGCGATTAGATCGAGCAAGTTCCGATTTTTTAAAGCGGAAGCGGTAAATCTGGATTTGTTTGGGCCTGATTTGATTTTGGGGTTGGTAGTCTCGGACGTTTTTGTTTTTGTTGAGTTTGGGATTTTGGGTTGCCTGTATTTTATTTTCTCAGTTTTGAATTAATTTGCATGCAGTGGAGTTTTATTTATTTTTTGGTTATGCTTTAGTTCATTGTATGTTGCCTTGTTTGAGATTCTAATGACGGGCATTGATAGAAGAAGCATGAGGCATGTTTTGAAACTTTGTGATCCTTTTGTTTCCTGTTGTGTGTAGTTGCCATGGATGATGATGTGTTGAACATGCCCAATTGGGGTTATTATGAACCCTTCAGAGGGGGACATCTTGGTCTGCAGCTCATGCCTGGTATGACTGATCGAGACACAAAGCCATATCTGCCTGCTCGTGATCCAGCTGTGTTAATGGGTGCTAATGGAACTTTTCACCCTAGAGACTGCGTTGTTTCCGAAGCACCAATGCAGTTGAACTATGTTAGAGATAATTGGACAAGCCAAAGGGATAGGTATTTCAGTATGCAGCAGCCCACAAATCCTAATTATGCTGTTCTTCCTGAAACATCAGTAGCTCCGAACTTGCAAATTATACAACCACCTGATACATCGAGAGATGAGAAAGTGGATAGAATTGAAGAGTTAGTTGTCAAAAAGGAAGGTGGCCAGTCGAAGAAAAGGCAGACTAAGGGTGCTCTGACGACCCCAAAAGCTAAGAAACCTAGGAAGCCGAAGGATAATGGCAATGTTCCAGTTCAACGTGTGAAGCCCCCGAAGAAGACTATGGAGCTTGTAATTAATGGAATTGATATGGACATTTCTGGTCTTCCCATTCCAGTTTGTTCGTGTACCGGGAGTCCTCAGCAGTGCTATCGTTGGGGTTGTGGAGGTTGGCAATCGGCCTGTTGCACCACAAATGTGTCGATATATCCTTTACCAATGAGCATGAAAAGGCGTGGTGCTAGGATAGCTGGGAGGAAAATGAGCCAAGGTGCGTTTAAAAAGGTTTTAGAGAAACTTGCGGCTGAAGGTTATAATTTTGCTAACCCTATTGATCTGAAGACTCATTGGGCTAGACATGGCACCAACAAGTTTGTTACCATCAGGTAGATAGGCGTTGCCGAGGACCTGAGACACATGACAGTTGGTCTGTTTCACCTGTATATACACCTGTGTGGTCTTTCACACAGATGTTGAGTTATTTGTTATCCAAGAATTTTCTGTTGTGGTACTTCTACCTAAAATTTGGATATTCCAGTTCTTTTGTTCTTTTTCCCTCTTCAGCTTTTATGTGATAAGGGACAACCATCTTATATGGCATCAACATTTATGTAGATGAGTTATAACTAGGTAGACTAGTTTTGGATAATTCTCATTCACCTTTATTTAAATTTGTCAAGATTTTACAATGCTTTGAATTAACTTCTCTTATTCCTTTGGTTTATTGGTTTGTCAATTGCACATTGCCCTTGTTTGTTTGATTTAGTGCTTCAGTTTTTTTAGTTGTGTATGGTTCATTAACAATCCTATCTGTGGATGCTATATGAAATGTGCTGCATTAGGTGTGCATAATCTTTCAATTGAGTTCTAGTAGGCCATGGTTTAACCTGACAATTCCTCTCGAGAGTCCTTCAGGGTTTTAGAGGTTGCACAATTGGGGGTAAGACCTACTTCTCTCCTATAATCACACCCTATATGATACGAATGTGACCTGGACTCGTAGGATAGAGATCTGTGGTATTGTCCATTGAATTAGAAGGCTTAGTGAGACTTAATTGAATGAAAAGGATGTTCCCCTGAATCTTTTTGAGCAGTGTTTAAGTAGAGAATCTAAAATTTTTTCATCAGTTCTTTCACACCCTTCCAAAGCCTTTAACACATTTGGAAGAAAATAATCATGTCTGTGTTATCTTGGGTTTCTCTAGTCCATCACTTCTTTTCCCTGTGCCTCAAAATGCAGAGTACTGTCACAATGAATTGGAATAAATGAAGACAACAGTCATGATTAGATACTAGAGATGATCTTTTTACTCTGAATAGAATGTGTTATTCGCCTCTTATTTTAGTAGTGGCATTTAGTCAGTTATTACCTGATGTAGAAATTGGTCTACATAGGTTGCCTTGCTTCTTAATACGAATAGGTTACTTTCATGTAGAAATAGTCAGTACCTGATGCCAATAGTTAGCGATGCCAATATTTCACAATTTTTTTATTTGAATGATCTTCTATATTTTGCACCCTTACTTTCTCTCAATGTTTAATGTCTTCAAACATTTATATTCGTTCAAAGCGTTTACACTAGTTCGTCGGTTCGGTGTTACCTTAAGAGATGGTCCATTTTCACGAAAAGAGATTTGTGATTCGACCCGCGAATTTAAAATAAGCAAACCTTTGTGGTTCTGTTTTATTGATAAATTATTCTTTGGTTTTGTATGCTTTTTGTCTTATATATTACATCAATCATAAAAAGGTTTCTTTAAAGAGATAAATACGTAATATAGGGTTACTTTTACTTAAGGTCCATTTGCTCGAAAAAGTCACATGAAACATGGGATAAATACCCATGCCAGTGGAAATTATAATGCTAGGGAGGGGCCTTCTTCAGAAATAAAAAAAAGATGCGCAGCATTTGTCTCATTAGAAAAAAAGGTGAACCTATTTAAAGTTCATGATTATGATTAAAAAAAGAAATAAAGCATATGTTTCACTGGCTGTTTATGCAAAACTTCATAACTAACTTTAAAACTTGCGTTTAATTATTAAGCATGGATTTTGTTTTTTGAGTTCTTCCACCCATCAACATAATGGTTTACGGAGAAAAGTTTATACCCTTTGAGTATATATTATTTTGGGTCTACTTTAAATATGTTTATATGAAAAACCTATGAGGAAGTTTTCTTATTTAAGACCACATGAGTTGGAATTTGAAAAAAATGAGGGGAGGATAAAAATTAAGTAAATATTTACACAAATTTGATTTATTAATCTTTTGTTACTTTTTATAATTATAAACATTTTAATTTAGAAATGAAATATCTGTTATCCTTTTTCTTTCCTGTTAAATCCAGTTCTTATGTCGTTAAAAAGTTAATAAGCTTTTGGCGATAATTAAAACACATTAGTATCTGGTATAAAATAAAGTTAATAATAGAAAGAATTAAAAAAGGAAACAAAAATGGAAAGTAATTTTTATGTATGTTTTATTATTGATAGGAATCAAATTAATGGACGACCATTAATTTATAATACTCTAATTTAGGTGTCTATTAGTAAGAGATATGTCTCATTAAAACTTTATTAGAAAAAAAGTTTTGGGATAAAAACCTAAAAACCTAGTGAAGAAAAAATAGTATATCATTAAGTATTCTTTAATACAATATTGTTCATCTCACATATTCTATTTCTTACCCTGATATAAACTTACATCATTAGGATGGTGAAGTCCAATCTTATGAATTCGTTGTTCAAAAGTTCTTCTTTGGTAAAGACTTGGTAAATAGATTTGTTCAATTTTTACATGAACAAATCTTTTGGATATCTATATCATCATTTCCATTGAACAACGAACTATTATCTTCATATATGATTGTTGAATACATTCTTCTTGAGGATAGACCACAAGTTTGTTGCACATGTTGAATTATAAATCTTAACAAAACACATTCATGACTTACCTCATGTAATGCTAAAATTCTGCATGATTTGATGATGTTGTTGTTGTGGTTTGTTTCACATCCATTCTTCTCGAGGATAGACCAGAAGCTTGTCGCACATGTTGAATTATAGACCTTAACAAAACACATTCATGACTACCTCATGTAATGCTAAAATTTTGCATAATTTGACGATGTTGTTATGGTTTGTTTCAGAGATCGTCATAAAATTATTGTGCTACCACATGTGAACAAATATCCTATTTGTGATAAACCATTATGACATTGTGTGGATCTAATAAATAACATGCATCTATATGACCCATTAGGACTGATTTTGAATCATTTGGATAAAATAATCTAATCCAATGTCTTCTTGTAGGTGAAAACTATATCTTGCTTAAGAAATTTACAACAAGTGCAATATTAGGTCGATTATAATTAGCAAAATACATTGGTTCTTCTATAACACTAAGATATGATACAAAGAAGTTTCATCATTTTCTTGGGGTTTAGAATAGCCTTTATCAACATCTAACAACCTCACAACCATTGGAATGCATAATGGGTGTAGCTTGTCTATTTAGAACCTTTTAAGCACCTTCATTATATAAGTCTCTTCATGTACAAAAATAGCTTTATTTAAATACTCAATTCCTAATCTCAAATAAAAAATTTCCCTTCCAAGATCCTTCATCTTAGATTCTTTCTTTAAGCAATCAATTGCATTTGTGAGCTTATTAGGAGTTATAACGATGTTTATATCATCTACATACACAATAATTATGGCAAATTCATTTACTATATTTTCATATAAATACAAGGACAAATATGATCATTTCTATACTCTTCTTTAAAGAAGTACTCATTAAGACGGTTATATCACATACATCCTGATTCCTTTAATCAATAAAGCGACTAGTTCAATTTATTGAATAATACTCTTTAGAATTTGCCTTGTTGGGAAAATTAAATCCTTCAAGAATTTTCATATAAATATCATTCTCAAGAGAAATAGGTTGTAATATCATTCATTAAATGTAAATGCAGACCTTTTTGTGAAACAAGGATAATCAAATATCGAAATGTTATTGTATGTAATACTAGTGAATATATCGTTTCACAAATCCATTTATACCCAATAGGTTTTACACCTTCAGGTGTGTGAACTATAGGTCTAAAAATCTTTCATTTAGCAAGCAAATGTAATTATGCTTCTATTACATCTTTTCATTTTGGTCAATCATTTCTTTGTCGACAATCTTCAATGATAATTGGTTCTTAATCCTCATTGCCACTCATAATTTTCATCGTTTATAAGCAAAAGTCTCGTCAGTGTTGACTTCATTTTGATTCCATATTATTTTATCCATGATATAATTTATTGAGATCTCATCATTTTCAACAATTTCAGGTATTTGAGGTTCTTCTAAAACTGAATCTTTAATTATGTGAAATAAATCTTTTGGGATTTCCACCCCTTTGATTAAGTCACCTTATATTTTAGCTTATTTTCTCATTCAAAAGTTTTTACCTTTGGAACTAATAAGCCTACCACGTTTCAAGAGTGGCTTTGCAACCAAAAGACCTACCACGCTTAAGGCGTATTATGAATTAATAACAATTCTATTTGGAACATTAGCAGCTGATATTTATGATTTAATTACCCTTTTTCTGTCAGTAAAAACATATGATAATTGATTGACTAATTTTGTAAATGAATTAACCTTTGAACTTCTAGTTCCCATTCTTTTGTATGAGGATCAAGACGAGATAATGATAATTCATTTCAACCAATATCTTTTTCCAATTGTTTTCTTTCTCCCCCTAATGTTGGAAAAACTTATTCATCAAAATGACAACCGACAAATCGAACTGTAAATAAGTCTCATGTTGATAGTTCAAGGTATTTTATTATTGGTGGAGAATCATATCAAACATACATTCTCAATCATCTCTGAGGACCCATCATAGTCTCCTTTAGTGGGGGAAATTTGGAACATATACACCACACCCAAAAATTTTAAATGAGAAATATTAGATTACCAACCAAAAACCAACTACATAACATAGTATTTTTGATAACTTGTTGGCTCGATGCGAATCAATATTGCAACATACAAAATTTCATATAGCCAAGTAGCCAATGGAAGATTATCTTTCATTAGTAATGATCTTGTAACTAGTTTTAAACGTTTTATGAATGATTTTGCAAGTCCATTTTGAGTATGAACGTGTGCTACTAAATGTTCAACAAAAATGCCAATTGATATGCAACACTCATGAAAAGCATGAGATATAAATTCACCAGCATTATCAAGACAAATGCTTGATTGCGAGTTGATAATAAACAGATGGTTAAAATATTTTTTTGGTCCCAATTTTCGTCATTTTTTGTCAAATAAGTCCTAATTTTGGTTATGTATTCTATTTCCTTTGAATTTATGATTAAAATATTTATTAAATATTTTTTTTTATAAATATTCACGGGTACCATGGATATCCGTGAATATTAAAAAATTATGCAGGTACCCGCATAACGGATACCTGACGAATATTGGAACGAATATTTATCTAGCGGGAGACCTACTACCTGTACTCTATCCGCCCTGTTGACATCCCTAGTTAGAGTTGAATTTGATAAACAAAACTAAGAACCAACTTAAATAATCTCAATTTATGATCCATTAAGGAAATCTTATGAAAATTAACCCCAAAGCTTTAGTAATTAAAATATTTCTAAAAGTATTTTACTTGTTTATGTGTTTTTCAATTATTTCTTTTCAAAAATAAAATTCACAATATTTAGTGGTTGTTATTAGTATTGTCTTTATGAATTAGTAATTGGTACTCAATTCGGAAAATACTTAGTTATTCCCAATTTTAATTATTGTAAATAAGCTGATAAACTATTACAATTCGGAAAATACTTAGTAAAATATTTTCATTTTTTTATTGTGCTGTATATTATAGAATATTACTCAATAATATATATGAACCTGTAATATTTATTTTATTGTAAAATACATTGAATTATACTATAATATTATAATTTTCTGATATATATATATATATATATATATATATATATATCATATAAAAA